>Ga0207708_10000380_pt1 | contig 34717 bp, 29 predicted proteins | sample KBSK5101metaG_FD_184340 | JGI IMG/M metagenome (GOLD analysis project Ga0207708, IMG submission 184340) | Corn, switchgrass and miscanthus rhizosphere microbial communities from Kellogg Biological Station, Michigan, USA - KBS K5-10-1 metaG... | ecosystem: Host-associated > Plants > Roots >... | reverse complement strand
TGCCGACCTTCGCTTTGTCTTCACCTTCGCTCCATCTCGCATTGCCCAAACCATGCCACTCAAATTCTTTTCCGGGCGCCGTTCCCGTCGTGTGTCGCTGGTGGGTGGCTGGTGGATCAACGTGCGCTTTTTCTGGCATACGCGCAACAAGGGTCCCTGGGTCGTCGCATTTATTCTGCTGGCGTTTGTCTCGGCACTCGCGGCTCTGGCCCATTTGCTCGACACATTTCGCGCCGAGAGACGGGAATTGACATGTCTCGCGCTCAACGTTTACTACGAAGCGCGCGGCGAACCCCTCACTGGAATGCGTGCGGTGGCAGAGGTCACCATGAACCGGGTGGCATCGCATCGCCATCCCGATACGGTTTGCGAAGTGGTGTATGAAAAAAGGTGGGACCGGCTGCGCAAACGCTATGTCGGCGCATTCTCCTGGACGGAGTTCGATATCGTCCCGCATCCGGAGGGCGCGCAATGGCGGCAAGCACGCGACGCCGCCGAAGCGGTTTATTTCCGGCGGCTCCCGCCGGCGCTTGATGGCGCACTTCACTATCACGCCAATTACATCAAGCCGAGTTGGGCGAAAGACCAGAAGCCCATCGCCAGGATCGGCGGTCACATTTTTTATAAGTGAACACCGCAGCCCTTGCCATGAGCGGGTTGCCGGGACGGCAGAGGGCAGGGATGTTTGCAGGAAAGGCTGGGGCCGCCATCCTCGGTGTAATACGGCCTTTACCTTACGCAAAGGTCTGCCGTTACCTTGTTTACAAAATTCCCCCGTGCTTTTTTCCCGCGTCGGTCGTATCGTAGTTTGATGAGCTACAAGACCATCATCGTTCATCTCGATTGCGGCAAGCGCCGCAGCGAACGGCTTGATCTGGCAGTACGATTTGCCGAGGAATTCGATTCTCACCTGATAGGTATGTTTGCGCTGGACTTGTATGTCGGGATGCCAACGGCCGCCGACGCCGGCTCGATCCTGGTCGAGGCGGAATTGCAGCGCCGGGAAGCGTGCATGAGCGAGGCGGAGAGTGAATTCGCCATCAAGACCGCCCGGCGCGCAGCGAAAGCCGAATGGCGCAGCAGCGAAGAAGATGCCGCAAGAGAAGTCGCCTTTGCTGCGCGCTTCGCGGATCTCGTCATCATCGGCCAGACCCACCCGAATACCTTCCCGCAGGATGCAATTTCGGCTTCCTTCGCGGCGGACGTGGTGCTGACAGCCGGGAAACCTGTGCTTCTTGTGCCCTACGCAGGCCACTTCGTGGGTATCGGCAAACGCACCATGGTGGCGTGGAACGCTGCACGCGAGGCCGGACGTGCATTGACCGATTCGCTCCCGGTGCTGGAGCGATCGGGGGTCGTGGAGGTAGTGTCGTTCGGCGAAAGTGCTGACCGGGGCGATCCCGATGAGAAGGCGCGCGCGGCGGTGAAGACCTACTTGCAGGACCATGGAGTCAATGCCACGGTAACGCGCTACGCCGCCGATAACCTGAGCCCCGGAGAACTCATCCTGTCGCATGCCTGCGACGACGCTGCGGACTGCATCGTCATGGGCGCATTTGGTCATTCACGTCAAAACGAAACCCTGCTCGGAGGCGCGACCAAAACGGTGATGAATTCCATGACCGTCCCCGTGATCATGTCCCGCTGAGAGAATCGCTGCTGTCGGGTCGCGACAGCGGCTGCGGTGACTTTGCAACGATCTTTCCCGTTGCTTCACGTATTCTGTTCCGGCCGGCCGGACGCGGCGACCAATTCACGCGGCCGGGCGCCCGCCCATGCTGGAACCATCTCCTGCTAAAATCCGCGCCCGGTTGTATCGAATCAACGAAAGGAAATCATGAAACTTTTCTACTCTCCCGGTGCCTGCTCGATGGCGCCACATATTGTTTCCCGCGAGGCCGGGATCAATCTCGACCTGGTCAAGGTCGATATTCCCAACAAGAAGACCCAAGGCGGCGATGATTACTGGAAGGTCAACTTCAAGGGGTATGTTCCAGCGCTGCAGCTCGACAACGGCGAGGTGCTCACCGAAGTCGGCGTGATCTGCCAGTACTTGGCGGACCAGAAGCCCGAATCCGGGCTCGCGCCCAAAGCCGGCACGATGGAGCGCTACCGGTTGATGGAATGGCTCAATTTCGTGGCCGCGGAAATGCACAAGCAGTTGGGTGCGCTGTTCAACCCGAAATACACCCCGGAAATGCGCGAAGTCCAGCTGGGTGTCATTGGACGCCGCTTGAAGCCGCTGGAGGAAAAGCTGGCAGGCAAGCAATACCTCATGGGCGAGAAGTTCTCGGCCGCGGATGCTTATGCCTTCACCATACTTAACTGGTGCAAAGGCCTGAAGATCGACCTCTCGCCCTGGCCGAACATCAAGGCGTACTACGAGCGCGTCGGCAAGCGCCCCAAGATTCAGGAAACGATGAAGGCGGAAGGACTCGGCTGACAAGGGGAAGCGAGCGAAAGACGGACCAGGGTCGCTCGCTCTGCGTGCCAGTCATCCCCGATCCGATCGCCGACCACGAAGAAGTTGCGCCCGGCCCGTATCGCGTCTATCTGGTGGCCCTCGAAGCGCAAGTCATGCAGACCCGCAAGTTCGCGGAAAGAAATCCTGACTATCTGCCGGGACAGCCGTGCTACTTCGTCGATGTCACCAGCCTGGCTGCTGATTTGCGCTTCGACCAGCACATGCAGGGCATCAAGGACAACGGCTTCGTGCGCACGTATGGCATCGAATTGCGGCCGGATTTTACCGTCGATTTCGAACCATCCTCATTTCCAATCGCGGTAGAACGGCAAGCGGACATCACCCGCAGCCTGCGCCGGGAGGGGTGCGGCGTCTGGGCGCCGGCGCTCGACGCCGCGCAGACTTCGAGCGTTTATGTCATCCGCCTCGATGAGGCGGTACTGAATGATCGCCGCTTTCGCGGCGGCAATCCCGGATACATCAAAGGGTCGCCGTGCGTATATGTCGGCGCCACCGGGCTTTCACCCGAAAAGCGCTTCGCAAACCACAAGTCGGGCCACAAAGCGAACTGGTATGCGCGGAAATATGGGACAGGGCTCATGCCCGAACTTTTCCTTCATCTGAATCCGATGACACCCCAGCGTGCCGTTGCTACCGAGATTTCGCTGGCGGAAGAACTTCGCGAGGAAGGGTTTGGCGTCTGGCAGAACTAGGGCGCCGCCGCCTTTATCCTGGATGGACAACTGCATTCATGGGCGCCGGCCGGTCTGCCTGGCGCGGCCCGGCCTCCGTGAGCCAAGCTGACAGCTTGCGTCACCTTTTGCCGGGGTCGCGAGTAATCCGCCTTCGGCGCACGATCGGAATAGTGGCTCGGACTTCCCCGGACCTTCAGCATTTTTATTCCATATCATTCACTTTGCTGCCACCGCGGCCGCGGTGGCATGGGGCTTGCCCTTCCCCGAGCATCGCATGCACATCCAGAATCCTGACTTTCTTCACCTGCCGACCATGCACGCAGACCCCCAATTTCGCAAGGACATCAACAACCGATTGATGACGGCCCTGCAGGAGGACGAATTTGTCCTGCATTCCCAGCCCATCGTTGCACTTGTCCCGCAAACGGATGACCGGGCGTTCAACGAGATTTTCATCCGCTTCCGGGAAGAGGACACCAAACTGCTGCCGCCGGGCATGTTCCTCCCGGTGCTCAGGGAAGCCGGCATGTTGCCTGTCCTCGACCGTTGGGTGGTGAATCGCATCGCGCGGCATGTCCGCTCCGGCCTCAGGATCGATTCGCTCTGGAATGTTCCGCGCTATATCGTCAACCTGTCGGACGAGACGCTGGCAGACGATGACTTCGGGGAATACGTGCTCCAGTACGCCGACGAGTCCTACCTGTCCGGCGGCGTACTCGGGTTCGACATTTCGTGTGACAGCGCCTTGGCCCATCTGGAATCCCTGATGAAACTAATGGAAGGGCTCGGACCGCACGGATGCAGCCTCACCGTCGCCGGGTTCGATGGCTCTGCGGAGGCGCTGCCAAAACTCAAAATGCTCGAGCCGGATTTCGTCAAGGTCGATGCCAGCAAAGTGGATCCAGCCAGGATGGCCGAGATCAACCGCATTTGCCTGCAACTGGGCGCGCAGACCATCGCGGAGCAAGTGGAAAACCCGGGGTCGCTGGATCACCTGCGCCGTTGCAAGGTCGATTACGCCCAGGGGTTCGGGCTCGCGAAGGTCGAGCCGCTATGATTGGCGCGAAGCACTGACGAGGTAATTGGCGGGCAGAGATGGGGAAGATTCTCTCTGCGACAGGGCTTTCAGCAGAGACGTTGGCGTTCTGCTCTCAGTAACGCCTGGATGCGGGTCCAGGCAAGGGCTCCAGAGCGCCAGCGGATATCATCGCCGGCAGTCTGACCCTTCAATACCGGCCAAGACGCGGCCGGGTGCGTTATCGGCTAGCGCAGCCCGAAAAACGACAGGACAGCGATGACGATAACGACGGCGCCGACGATATAGACGATATTGTTCATGATGTTCCGTTCAACAGTTAAAGGATTGAATGGCGTGATGAATCGTTGGTTCCACTCGAGTCCGATTGTTCTCTACCCGTTCCGGAATCTCGGTACGCCAGCGCACACAGGGGATAGGTCGATGCGCTCAGGGTAGGGCGGAACCTCGGGATTCAGGGCGGACTCCAATCCCCGACGTCGGGGCGTCTCCAGGGTCGGGAACCGGTAGAGAAGAGGACAACCGAATATGCGTAACATGGCATGGGCACTCACCGGCCTGACGAAGCGCCCGAGTGAGGGTCCGATTGGCTTCGCTTCCACCACAGGGAGCTTTGAATCGTCCGCTATGCGTGATTTGATGCGGGTAGCCTGATAGCGTTGAGCGGGCCAGAGACCTTCAGCCGATCGAAATGATGAAACCTGTGTTCCGCCTCCGGAACATTTCCAGACCGCCCAAGAACTGCCATGTCTGACATGTCCAAACCGGGCGATGCGCCGGCCTCAAGCGGCTTTTGGTCCGCCATCAGGAAAGCCGCAAACCGTTTGCAGGACTGGTTCGTGATCCAGTCCGTCGCCACCAAGCTATCGTTGCTGACCCTCGCCATCCTGATTCCCTTGAGCGGCGCCTACTCGGTAGTTGTCATGCAGAAGCAGGCTGCCGTGGCCGAGCAGGTCAGGACCATGTCCGCTCCGGGCAAGGGGGGCGAGGGGATTTGGACGCTCAACAGCAAGCTTCCCGTGGTGTTCGGCACGGGCTCGATGCTCAGTTTCCTGGAAACCAACACGGTCGATCGTATTACGGTGATCTACCGGCCCCTGACGTGGAACGTGTCAGAGCGCATCATCCTGATCGAATCACAGGGCAAGCAGTATGCGTATTACCCGAGCGATATGGAGACCAAGATCTTTGCCGACAAAGCAGTCACCGCGCCTTGGGGCGGCAAGCTTGCATTCGTGCCGCGCGACGAACTCAGCGCCGACAGCCTGGGATTGCTCGAGCGCCTCGACCAGCGTTTTGCCGGCGCGCGTCCGCAATCCGAGAAAGAAGGATGGAAGGCCGCCGTCAGCGGCTTGTTCTCGGCAGCCCTGACGATTGGCTTGCTTGCCTTCCTGTTCTACCAGCTCAGGAGCCAGTACAAATTGCTGAAATTCATCGAGCCGGCGCAGGTGCACGGTTCCATAGACGATCTGGTCGGCATGGACGACATCAAGGCCGAAGTAGCGCAGATCAAAGACCAGTATCAGCGCCGCGCAGAGTATGCGGAGTACGGGATCAGCAAGCCCTTCAACGTGATGTTCAGCGGTCCGGCGGGAACCGGCAAAACAAAACTCGCCAGTTACCTCGCCAAGGAGTTGCGGCTGCCCATTCTGTTCCACTCCGCGGCGAATCTGGAAACGGGTTTCGTTGCAGGAGGGTCGAATACACTCAACCGCATCATGGCAATGGCCAAGCGGCGCAAGCGCTGCGTCGTCTTCCTGGACGAGGCGCAGGACCTCTTCATGAAGCGCGGAGGCCGCCGCAAATTCGATGACGATACTGCCAATACCTTGCTATCCGTGCTGGACGGTGTGCGCAGCAAACAGGCCGGGGAGATCATCTGGATCGTGGCCAGCAACTTCAACAGCGAAACCATGCAGATGGACCCGGCCATGCTGCGCCGTTTCCAGATGAAGGTGGACTTTCGCATGCCCAACCGCGAAGAGCGGTTGGCGATCATTCGCCACTATCTGGCCGAACGCGCCGAAAAAGTGTTGCCCGACCTGGATCTGCGCCATCTGGTGGAAGTGACCGAGGGCCGCAGCCCGGCCGACCTGGAAACCATCGTTAACCAGGCGGGCATCACGGCCGTGCAGGCGGGCGAGATGATCGGCGGCGGGACCCTGATGCAGGCTGCCGAGCGTCTGCTGGTGGGCAATGTCAATTCCAACACCACCAAGGAACGCGAGCGCGATCGCCGCATCATCGCCGTACACGAATGGGGCCATTTCCTGGTCGACCTTGAGCACGAGCGCAAGCTGGCCAACGACGACTGGGAGCAGATTCTGGAAGACATGAAGACCATCAAAATTTCGCTCAAGGCCAATCCGCGCAACAATGCATTGGGTTTTGTCTTTCACAAGCAGGGAGTCAATCTGCTCAAAACCAAAGGTGACATCGAGCACGACGTACGCGTGCTGCTGGGCGGCATGGCTAACGAGGAGTTGTTCTTCGGCGAGGATGGCACGACGAACGGGGCGCATAACGACATTACCCGTGTGACGCAGTTGCTGCACCATGCCGTGGGTGAGATGGGCATGTACCGCAAGACGCGCCTGAACTTCGGCGCACTGGCCAGGGACGGCAAAGGCGAGGGCCAGGAAGTGGACGAGGAAACGCGCAGTATCATGGAAGCACAGAGCGAGCGCCTGTACGCCGAGACCAAGACCGTGTTGGCCCGGCATATGCCGCTGACCGAGCACCTGGTTAACAAGCTGCTCGAGGCCGGCGAGATGAGCCTGCATGAGGCCCTGAGCGAGATTCGCAGCTTTGAGGCAGGTTGACGAACACCTGTTTTGAGACAGCGATAGAAGGAGGGAATCTGCGGTGTGTTGGCCTCGGAGTATCCGCTATCCGAGGCTAGTGAACTAACCCGGTTTGTGCCGGGAAGATGATGGGCGAGGGCGTCCTTACTTGCCTTGTTGTCGGCGAAATTCGCAATGAGACTTACTGTCGCGCTTTGCCTGTTGGTTGCGTTCGCTGCCAGCGCCGCGGGATTCGGCGCGGCCGAAAGTTCCCTGGCACTTCACCGGCTTGGATCATTATCGCCGGTGATCGAGGACCATGTCCTGCGGCGGGATGGTACCGGCCGCTACTTTGTCAGCACCGGAGTCGAGGGCCTGCCTAGCGCCGCTGCGTGGGAGGTGTTGCCGAACGAGGAGTGCGCGATTCTGCGCAGCGTGCCTTCCGTCAAGGCACCCGTCGTGCCCGCAAAAGATCGATCCCTGCCCCCCTCATGCGCAACCGAGTTAGAGGGTGTGTGCACCAGCCGCGACGGACGCCTGCGCGTTTTTACCTACTTCGAGGGCACGTACAAGGCGCGAAAGGTGCGCTCGGGTTTCTACGGCGGCGAGGACCCGCTGGAGGACAAAGTCTATTCGGGGCGCAGGATCCTCGGGTTCGAGGACGTGGCGTCGGGCAAGCGCGCGCTTTTTGTCGAGCGGCTCAAGCGATCGCGGGGATACAGCGCGCCAAGCGGACGGATAAGCTACCTGCCAGAGGCGGGAATCGTTCTTGTGCTGGGCATCGGACCAGAAAAAAAACCGCCCGTGTCTTATTGCATTCGGCTTCCCGCGCGTGAGAACAAATAGAATAAGGTTGGCGGCTGCGTGACTGGATAAGACCTGATTTGCACCGAAAGTCAAAGGAGGCAACCATGCGATTCTTCTCCCGACGAGAGATGCTGGGCGCAATCGGTGTCACGGTACTGGGCGCCGCACTTCCCTTCCGCGCAACCGGGCAATCTACGCGCCTGCAATCCTGGCCATTGAAGACGCCGCACCGAACCGGCATTCACGACGTCGCGCCTGCGCCCGACGGCGGCGTCTGGTTCACCGCCCAGGCGAGCGGTCATCTCGGCTATTTCAATCCAGCGACAGGCAGTGCCGAACTCATCCCGCTGGGGTCGGGCTCGGCACCTCATGGCGTCATCCAGGGTCCAGACAAGGCAGCCTGGATCACGGACGGCGGCCAGCAGGCGATCGTGCGCGTCGGCTGGCCGGATCGCGGAGTCAGGTTGTTTGCGCTTCCGGACAAGACGCCCTACGCCAATCTCAACACATGCGCCTTCGATGGTGACGGAGATCTCTGGTTCACGGGGCAGAGCGGCGTAGTCGGCAAACTTGGGATGAAGAGCGGCAAGACCACGGTGTGGGATTCCCCCCGTGGCCGCGGGCCCTATGGCATATGCAGCACGCCCAAAGGCGAGATTTGGTGGTGCTCGCTGGCGGGATCATTCATCGCTACCATCGACCGGCGGACGGGCCAGTCGACGGTCGTCGACCCGCCAACAAAGAACCAGGGTGCACGCCGCGTCTGGAGCGACAGTCGCGGATGCATCTGGGTCAGCGAGTGGTTGAGCGGCAACCTCTCGACGTACGACCCCGCGGCGAAAAACTGGCGGACCTTCAAAGTTCCCGGTGACAAACCACAGGTTTACGCCGTTTACGTGGATGACCGCGACCAGGTGTGGGTCAGCGAATGGACCGGCAATGCGGTATACCGCTTCGATCCGGCTACGGAGAAGTTCGAGCGCTTCGAATTTCCCCGCGCCGGCACGAATATTCGACAGATCCTGGGCCGCCCCGGTGAAGTGTGGCTCCCCGAGAGCGGCACCGAGAACATCTCCGTTATCCGGACGGCGTGACCCTGCTGCTGGCTCGCGTCGACGACGAAAGGCCAGCAGGCGGCGGCGTTTGTTTTTAGCCCTAAAGCGAGTTGCTCGAGAAGGTGTCGCAGTCCTGCGGGCGGCCTGAATCCATGCCGTGCTTGAACCAGCGCACTCGCTGTTCAGATGTGCCGTGCGTGAACGACTCGGGGACGACGCGGCCCTGAGTCTGCTTCTGCAGGCGGTCGTCGCCGATCGCCGTTGCGGCGTTGAGTGCCTCGGCGATGTCGCCGGAGTCGAGCTGGTTCATCGTACCTGCATGATGCCCCCAGACGCCGGCGAAGCAGTCCGCCTGCAATTCCATGCGCACGGAAATCCGGTTGGTTTCCGCTTGCGAGATCCGTCCGCGCGTCGCTTCGACCTTCTGGAACGTGCCATTGAGTTTTTGTATGTGGTGGCCCACCTCGTGGGCGATTACATACGCTTGCGCGAAATCGCCCGGTGCACGGAAGCGCGTTTGCAGGTCGCGGAAGAACCCGAGGTCGATGTAGAGTTTCTCGTCGCCGGGGCAATAGAAAGGGCCGGTTGCTGATTGTCCCAGACCGCAGGCCGAGCGCACCTGGCCGTCGTATAGCACCAGCGTCGGCGGCCGGTATTGCTGGTAGATTTTGCCCCACACGGCCTCGGTGCTGCCGAGGACCTTGGCGACAAACTGTCCCATCTCATCCGTCGGCGCGCCCTTCGGCGCCTCGCGTGTATCGTGCTTGGGGGCAACTTGCTCCGCCACGTTGATCGCCGTGCCGGGGTCGAAACCGAGGAAATAAGCAATGACGGCGACGACTACTCCGCCGATGCCCAGTCCCCCTCCAATGCCCAGGCCGCGCCGATCTTCGACGTTGCCGCTTGCCCGTTGGTCGCCCAGTTGCATGGTCACTCCCGCCTGTTCGGATCTCTTGCTACAGACCGTGCGGGAGAGGCCAAGTTGCATCTTACGACCATATCAGCCGATTCTTACATCGCGCCGATCAGGCTAGGGAACGCAATGCAATCGCTTCCCGGCCGCGAGCGGCGAAGACAGTTTCACCCACAGCGGAATGAACTTCGTGGCTGCATCGATCTGTTTCTTGAACGCCTTGAGATTTCCCTTGGCATCGGCATCGAGCACCGCTCTGTCGTTTTTTTTCGCATTGCCGTGACAAGGCACAAAAATTTCGCCTTGACGGAAGCCGCGATGGAGGACACCCGGCCAAGTTGCCGCCCGCCTTTGGCGGGCCCGCATGAAGCAGGTCAATGCTGACGACAGAAAACGTTTCAGGCGAGCGACTGGCCTAGCGAAGATGCTGCCGTTCTATAACTGCGAGCCCAATAGTGAGGCGGCGCGATCCCAGAATCGTTCGCTGAGCGGGCGGTGCTTCCACTGTTCCAGGGTCATCTGGCGCGAATGCAACAAGTCCTGCTGAAAAATCTCGATCTGGCGGCGCGAAAAATCTGCATCGAAATAGCTCAAATTGGCTTCGTCGTTCAAGTTGAAAGAACGCGGGTCGAAATTCGTCGAGCCCACGGTCACCCATAGGCCGTCCACGATCATCACTTTGCAGTGATACAGGGTGGGCTGATACTCATATATCTGGATTCCGGCTTCCAGCAAAGGGCCCCAGCGGGCGCGGGACGCATGCCTTACCAGCTCGGCATCCGTTTGAGCGCCGACTGTGATGATCTGCACAGTTACACCCCGCCGCGCGGCGTCCGTCAACGCTTTGATCGTCAGCGCGTCGGGAACGAAGTAAGGTGTTGACAGATGTATGGATCGGCTGGCAGCCGTGATTGCGAGCAGGTACATCAGGCGCATGCTTTCGCTACCGCCCGACGGAGAACTGCTGAATATGTGCGCCTTGCCGTCGCCGACTTGTGCCAAGGCAGGAAAATACTCGGGCCCGTGCAAGACGTCGCCGCTGACCTTGATCCAGTTGTCCATGAAAGCCGACTGCATTTGCGCAACCGCCGGACCCCTGATGCGAAAATGCGAATCGCGCCAATGCTGGGGATCCTGAGCATGGCCAGTCCATGCGTCCGCAATGCCGACGCCACCGGTAAATCCTTCCTGCCCGTCGACAACCAGCAACTTGCGGTGTGTTCGGTTGTTCAATTTGCCGAGCTGATACCAGCGCGGTTCATGGTATTTGCGTACTTGCACTCCGGCCTTGTTCATCTCCTCCAGGAGAGATTTGTCCATCTTGTTGCTGCCGACCCAGTCGAGCAGCACATGAACCTTCACGCCGGCATGGGCCCGTTCAGCGAGGGCGTCCGCAAATTCCCTGCCGATCGAACCGGACCAATAGATGTAGGTTTCAAACGTGATGGTTTTCCTGGCGCCGCGGATTGCCTTGAGCATCCCGGGAAAGATTTCGTCTCCGTTCAGCAGCACCTCGACCCGGTTCCCATCCAGGATCGCCCGACCGAGCAATTCCCCCATTGCCCGGGAAAATTGCGGATCTTCGGCCCCGTAAAGACGGGGAATTGGATGTTCAATGTGTTTTTCGCCACCCAGGGAGGCACATCCCGTTGCTATCAGTGTAAGCAGCGCAATCGCCCAATAGCACCGGCGGTCCAAACGGATATCAGTCATTCAGCCCTTACCAAGCAACGCGATCTGTGGGGTTGCATTCCCGTGCATGAAGCCGCCTCCCTTTTTGTAGCGGGGCCTCAGGATACGGGGTAGCGAAGAATTATTCGGTTCGGTTACGCACACAGGACAGCCGCCGGCACATGGTAAGTTCAAGGCCATCAGTCCCGGGCGCTCCCGAAATTTCTTGTGAGGGAACGATCAGATCAGAATGTGCGTTTCTCGAGCCCGGTTCACGCTCAGGATCGCTCGCCAGCAATTCGCGGGTACATTGATGCTTCTTCGTACTCGCCAGCCATGATATAAAGTTTTCTTCCATACCGACAATCCGGCTCTCAACATGAAACTCGAATTCAAAGGGGTATTCCCCGCGCCACCGACGCCAGTGACGGAAGAAGGTCGGGTCAACGAGAAGGCCTTGCGCGCGCTGCTCGACGACAATATCGCGCACGGCTGCGGCGGGTTCTGGATGGCGGGCAGTACCGGGGAAGGGCCGATCCTGACGGACGAACAACGTGACGCGGTGGCAAAGATCTCGGGGGAGACTTGCAAGGGGCGCGCACTGGTCATCATGCAGGTAGGCGCGATGAGTACCGCCAGCGCGGTAAGGGCGGCACGCACCGCCAGGGCGGCGGGCTGCGCCGCGGTATGTTGCCTGCCGCCGTTATTCTTTCGAACCAGCGAGCGCTCCATCCTCGACTACTACAAGGCAGTGGCCGAGGCAGCGGGCGACCTTCCGTTTTTCGTCTACAACCTGCCGCAGCTCACGCAGATCGAATTCTTGGCGCCGATGATGGAAAAATTGAAGCGCGAGATTCCGACGTTGAAGGGCCTCAAGCACTCGGCGCAGGATTTCATGCAGATTCGCGCATTCGCCGACATGGGCTTGACCTGCTTCTCCGGAAACGGGGCGTTGCCACTGCCGGCGCTGACCATGGGTGCGGTCGGCACGATCGATGCGCCGCTCTCGCTGGCGCCGTGGCACTACGCCCAACTGTTCGCTGCGTGGGAGGCCGGCGACATGAAGCTGGCTCAGTCCCTGCAGGACGAAGTGCGAAAATACGTTGATCTGGTGTGGATGTTCGGGGCACCTGCCGATGTGTGCAAGACCGTGCTCTCCGCCCGGCTCGGCGTCGATTGCGGACATTCCATTCCTCCGGTGAATCGTCTGACCGACGAACAGCGGCGCGAAGTACTGCGGGCAGCGCAGGCGCTGGGCGTCACTGAGTCGCCGAGGACCAGGGCGGTGGGTTGAGAAATGTTTTCTATTTCATCAGGCGTGGCAGCCAGAGCACCAACTCCGGAATGTAGGCGACCAGCAGAATCACGATCATCCATGCCGCGATGAACGGTGTCAGCATGGCGAGCGACGCGTTATAGCTGATGCCTGCGATGCGGCTGGCGACCATGGCCAGCACCCCGACCGGCGGCGTCACAGAGCCCACCACCAGCAGCATGATGGTGATGATGCCGAAATGCACCGGGTCGTAGCCGAGATGGGCAATCATGGGCCCCATGATCGGCACGACGATGATCAAGGCCGGGACCGGCTCGAGGAAGGTGCCCAGCAGGAAGAAGAAGGCGATCAACACCAGCATGGCCAGCTTGGGGTTCGAAGTGATCGAGAGCATGGCTTGCAAGGCGACCTGGCCAACTCCTGCCCGGCTCAATACCCAACTGAACAGCGCTGCGCCACCAAGCGTAATCAGGGCGCTCGCCGTCGTCTCCGCCGCGGCGGAGAAGTTGCGATAGAGGGAGGCAAAATTGTGCTTGCGGCCGATAATCCCAAAGAGCAGCGCGTACAGCGCGGCAACCGCGCCGGCTTCGGTCGGCGTGAAAGCGCCGGACAGGATGCCGCCGATGATAATGGCCGGCATGATCAGCGCTGGCAACGCCCGTCCGGTGGCCGTAAAGGCCTCGGCACGAGAGGCCTTAGGTGAAGGCCCGGCTCCCGCGCCAGGCGCCATGAACCAGGTGAGGACCATCATCGCCAATCCTGCCAGCACCCCCGGAATGACGCCGCCAAGAAAGAGCGCGCCGATGGAAACACCGGTGACGGAGCCGTAGATCACCGCGATGATGCTGGGCGGGATGATGGGGGCCATCATCGCCGCGCATGCAGTCACCGCCACCGCGAACGCCGGCTTGTAGCCTTCGCGCTTCATCGCCGGAATCATCATGGAGCCGATGGCGGCAAGATCGGCGAGTGCCGAGCCCGAGATGGCACCCATGAACATGTTGGTAAGAATGTTGGCTTGAGCGAGTCCGCCGCGCAGATGGCCGATCAGCGCACGCGACAGAGCCACCAGGCGCTCGGTGATACCGGCGACACTCATGAGTTCTCCGGCGAGGATGAACAGCGGTACCGCCAGCAGGGAAAAATTATCCAGCGAATCGTAGAACTGCTGGGCCAGCAGTAGAACGGGAAGCTGGCCGTCGACCAGCACGGTCAGAATCGCAGCCAGGCCCATGCAGTAGGCGATCGGCATGCCCAGCGCCATGAAGACGAAGAACAGCGCCAGCATCAAGCCGATGCTCACAACGTGCGATCCGTAAGTTCGTCGACAGGGACGTCACGATTCCAGGTCAGGATCATCAGCAACGATTCGAGGGCCGCGCCGATCGGAATAGCGAGATAGACAGTCCATTTCGGCACGTCCAGCACCGGTGATTGCTGCATCCAGGTGCGCGCGATGAACTGGATGCCGGCGTACAGCAGGATCAGGCTGAAGGCCAGGGTCATCACGTTGGCCATCCATACGACTACGCGCCGTCCGCGCGGAGGCAGCATCAGTTCGAGAACCTCGACGCGGATATGGCCGCGCGAGGCCGCGACCAGCGCGGAACTCAACATGATGCCCCAGAGCATCGCGGCACGGACCAACTCTTCGGCCCAGAAGAGCGATTCGTTGAGTACATAACGGAAGAACACCTGCAGCAACACGAGTACAAAATAGCTGGCGAGCAGCGCTACCGAAACCGCCTGCAGCGAGGCGCGCAGCCGCCCGAGAAACGGTCCCTCGGAGCGAGCGGAAAAGATACTCATGTCACAACCCTTCTCAAAAACATCATTCCCCCTCTCCCCAGCCCTCTCCCACCAAGGGGAGAGGGAGCCCTGAAGCCTGAACACGGCTCCCGCCTCACGCCGTGTGTTCGTTTCTGACGTTGCTCCCTCTCCCCTTGGTGGGAGAGGGCTGGGGAGAGGGGGGTCAGGCCTTTCCGGCGGCCTGAACGGCTTCGACGAAGGCCTTGCCCTTGGGTCCCGCCCTGCCGATGAAGTTATTGATGACGGGACCCATCTTGGAGCGAAAGCTCGGTATGTCCGGATTCGGATTGGCCTTGACCAGCTTGGCCAAATCGTTCCACGCATTTTCCTGCGCCTTGAGGTTCGCCTCCCACATCTCTTTCTCGACGGTCAGGGCGGCGGCCTCGCGGATGACTTTCTGCACGTTGGGCGGCAGCGATGCCATCTTGCTCGCGCTGGCCATCATCGAGCCCTCGGTGAAGATGTGATGCGTGCGCGTGACGTGACCGGCGACTTCGTAGTTCCTGCTAGACATGATGAAGTCGGCAGGAGATTCGAACGCGTCGACCACGCCGGTCTGCAGTGCCGTATAGATTTCGCCCGCAGGGATCGGCGTCGGATTGGCCCCGAGCGCCTTGGCCATTTCCACCCAGGTCGGGATCTCGGGTACGCGCAGGCGCAAGCCGCGCACGTCGTCGGCAGTCTGGATCGGCTTCTTTGAAAGAAACACGCGGAATCCCGAAGCACCCAGAGAAAGCACCTCTATGCCGAGCGAATCCTTGACGTCCTTGCTGACCTTCTGGCCGATGGGCCCGTAGAGCACTTTTTTCACGTGATCGTAGTTGTTGAACAGGAACGGCAGAGAGACGAAGCCGAACTGAGGTTGCCAATTACCCAATGTGGCCAGATCGGTCCAGCACATGTCCAGCGTGCCGAGCTGCAGGGCTTCCGCCGAAGTGCGCAGATTGAAAAGCTGTGATGCCGGGCGGATGCTGATCGTCACCGCGCCGTTAGTGCCCTGCTTCACCTTTTCGGCGAATTTCTCGGCCACGCCATGCAGCAAATGCGACGTAGGCACGTGGTGCGAAAACACCAGATTGATGGGCGGTGTTTGCGCCCAACTCCGCGGCTGCAGGGCTGTCGCGCCCGCAACCGCGGCGCCAAACTTGATCACGTCACGTCTGGATATCGCCACGGTTATTTCCTCCTCGGTGCGGCATCGCGTTGCGATGCCGTCTTATTGTTTGCCGGTCTCGCGGCCTGCCGCGCCGGTGACATGCGTTCCTGCCGAAAACCAGTTTAGCGGAAAAGACGGGCTGTGCGTGCTCGACGGGACCGAACCGGGACCAAGGCGAAACCGAATCAGATCTCCGTTTGCAAGGAAGAAAGAAGGAGGGCGAACGAAGTGCGTTCGCCCACTTTTTTATTTCCGGATTTCGCCGGATAGCGGCAATTAACGGCTTCGCCCGGCGGGCGCTACCGCAAATGCGTCGGTCGTGTTTGAGGACGTGCCGAGACTCGCCGAGATTGTCTTGACGATGCGGGCCGCGTCCCGCCCGACGCCGTGGATCATCGACGACGACATCGCATAGAGGAAAGTCAGGCCGACAAAGTAAAGCCCGGGCTGCTTCTCGGCTATGCCGCCACGGTGCAGAAGTTCGCCGGCTTTGCCGAATACGGGAAGGTCTATCCATTCGAAGCCCGGCTGGAATCCGCTGCACCAGATGACGTTCGATACGAATAACGTCTTGCCATCCTCGAGCAGCGGCTGGCCGTCCTGCACGCCGATCACGCGGGAAACTCGCCGGACCCCGGCTGCTGCGAGGTCTTTGGGCTTGACGCGGATCAGCGGGGCCCCCTTCGATTGGATGATCGGTCGCACCTTGCGACCGATCGGCGTCTTGATCGTGAGCAACCGGTGGAACACGAGACGAAGCAACAACGGCTGGAGCACCATGCGTCCCAGAAATCGTTCTGTCCGGAACGGAATGCTCCCCGTGCTCGGGCCCGCGATCCAGGTATCGTGACCGTTGCGCGCAGTTTCCATGGCGATGTCCGCTCCGGAATTTCCGGCGCCCACGAGCAAGACGCCGCCTGGTTTGAGTTGCCCGGGATTCCGATACGCTTTCGAGTGCATCTGAACGATGTCGGTGGAAAGCCCCGATGCGAACGCCGGAAGACTCGGCTCCTGGTAGCCGGCCATCGCAACAACGATCTGCAGCGCTTCGAACTCGCGGTCTCCCGCTTTGACAACATAGTGCCCGCCACGCTTGAAAAGGCGTTCGACCTTCACCCCGGTTTGAACCGGCAGCTGGAAATGTGCCGCGTAGCCTTCAAGGTAGTCCGCCATCTCGTCCTTGGTCGGAAAGTAATCGCCGGCCGCGGGAAACGGCTTGCCATCCAGGCTGTCGAGGCGCGCGGAAGTGAAGAGACGCAGCGAGTCCCAGCGCTGTCTCCATGAATCGCCGACTCGTTCGTTCGCATCGAGTATCGTGAAGCGAAGACCCGCGCGCGCAAGATGATAGCCCACCGAGAGGCCCGCCTGGCCAGCTCCGATTACGATGACGTCCAGGACTTCGCGTCTCGATGCCTTCTGACGGGAAGATAATTCCGACAGTCGCATCGCGGCAGTCCCTTCTTCGACCAATGCCGTGGCATTCAGCTCGTTGATGGTGCCCGCGTTCATTTCCATAGCTTTCTCCTCGTGTGGTTGGCTTGCAGTAGAGGAGCGTACGGTGAAGGGCTGGGATGAACTTCGGGCGTATCACCCAGTCAGGCCAGTGGGCGGCATGGGTAGTTCTACCCATTCTCCAAATCTCACCACCAAGACACGAAGAACACGAAGAAGAACAAGACGTATGCGAAGTATGGTCGTGAGAATCGGGAGGGTTATGCTTGTCTTCCGATCTCAGAAAATTAATGATTCCTGGCCGACAACTATGGCAATCTCATCTGAACCATTTTTCAAAATTCCTTTTGATTCAGCTCTTGCATTTCTTCGTGTTCCTTCGTGTCTTGGTGGTGAGATTTAGATAGTTATCGCAGCACGGGATCGTCAGACCAGCTTGTGCTCGTAGGCGAAGGCGGTCGCGGCGGAGCGCGTGGAGACGTTCAGCTTGACGAAAATGTTGCTGACGTGGCGATCGACCGTCTTCTCGCTCAGCGAGAGTTCACGGGCAATGGCCTTGTTGGTCTTGCCGCTGGCAACCAGGCGCAGCACTTGCAATTCGCGATCGCTAAGACCGTGGCCTGCTGGGTTGTTGCCTTGATGGGCCGGGGCGGAACCGGCGCCGATCGCTTTGATGGCGGCCAGGTCGGGTTGTGCGCCCAGACGTTCGAAGACCTCGCGGGCGAATTCGAGCTCGAGCCGCGCACCTTCCGCGTCGCCCAGTGCCACACAGGCACGCGCCAGCAGCACCCGCAACCGGGCGCCGAGATACGGAGCGCCCAACTGCTGCCAGATGCCGAACGCCCGTCGCACCGGATCCAGCGCTGCATGGGCATTACCCTCGGCAAGCTGAACCGCACCGCAGGCGTGCCAGGCGATCGCCGTTAGAGCATCAACGTTGAATTTTGACGCGGTCTCCTGCAGTTCCCGGCTGGCCGCCCGCGCCTCCTCCAGGTCGCCCAGCGCCAGCATGATTTCGACGAGGGCCGGCAAGAACCGGATGCGCTGAAGGGGATCGCTGGTCGCGCCGACCATGCGACGGAGAGCCTGCGCTGCCGCGTCCAAGTCGCCCTGGGCCAGGCGCAGGAGCGCGAGCCCGGGTTGCGGTTCCACCCCTGATCGGCTGGCATCCTTGTAAGCGGTCTCGGCCAATGCGTAATCGCCGCGCAGTCGATGTATCTCTGCCTGCTGATAATGCGCGCGGCCGGCCGCTTCACGCTCGATGTGGCGCACGCACAGCTCGACCGCTCGACGCGCTTCTTCCACTGCCTCCGGCCATAAGCCGCCGATCTCGAGGATTTCGGCGCGGTGGACCAGACAATGTCCCGTGAACATCACGAGGTGGGGACGGGCCGCGCACCAACCCGTCAGCGCCGCCGTCCATTCGCGCACGCGATCGAGCGCGTACACCCGCTGACAGCTTGCAATGGCGCTGCAGTAGATGATGCCTGTCACGAGTGGCGACAACTCGCCTGCGGTTGCTGCAACCATTGCTTCGTCCATCAGCGCCAGCCCGGGATCGAGCCGTCCCTGCTTAAGCAACACGCGTCCCTGCAGATTTCGACCGAACGCAATGAGGTCCGCCTCGGCGAAGCGCTCTCCGATCGCAGCCGCCCGCGCGGCGGCAGCGTGCGCCTCATCGAGTTCGCCGGCCTGCAGATGCCGCTGGCCGACTGGCAACAGCAGGTAGCCCTGCACGACGCATTCGTGTCCATGCAGATCGGCTAGTCGCTGCGAGCGACTCAGCCAGCCGCCGGCGCGCCCGGCTTCTCCGTGCGCGAACAGACGAAAGCCCAGCCAGAACGCGGCTTGCGCCGCTGCAAGGTCGTCACCCACGTCGAGACGCGCGTGATACAGACGCTCCTGCGCCGCAAACGTCTCCTCGTCCCGCGCCGTCAGTCCGGCCGACCAGACCAGCCGTTCCAGGTCGTCGGCTTCGAGCGGCGTCAAACGATCTGCAAGCGTCAGTGCTTCATAGGAATCGTTCCATTCGTTGCGCTCGTAGCACGCTCGCCCCCGCTCGAGATGCTCCGAAATAGCGACGCCGCGGCGTTTCGGGTCGCGATCACTGAATTTAGCGGCTGGCATCGATATCGGCTGGCGGGTTCAAATGGAGTCTCGTTGCATTGTATTAAAAACTGCTGCGCAAATTGCGCATTGCCTGGCCGGTATCTGTGTCAAAAAAAGTTACGTTGTTTGCCATCCGGAACTCTCCTTCCCCTTCAAGGGGAAGGCTGGGATGGGGATGGGGGACTGCGCTCCTGCACTCAACTTACTACCCCATCCCCACCCCAGCCCTCCCCTTGAAAGGGAGGGAGTGGTTCGACCCACTCGCAAATACAGATCGCCGGGCGACTCAGGCGCTGAGCGAAAACCCCTCATAGTTTCTGGCAGCCACATCCGCGCAAATTTTCCGGTAATGCGCCATCCCGCCTGCGTACGGCATGAACACACGCGGCTTGCCGGGCACGTTTGCGCCGAGATACCAGGAGTGCTTCGCCTGAGGCAGCAAAGTCGCGTTCGCGGCGGCGTTTACCTCGGCCACCCACGATTCGACCGCTTGATTCTTGGGCTCGATGCGCGTGAGACCCTTTTTACGCATGTGCGCAATACAATCGGTGATCCATTCCACGTGCTGCTCGATGGCGACCGGCATATTGCACAAGACTGAAGGGCTGCCGGGCCCTGTCACCATGAACAGGTTGGGGAATCCGGCAACCTGCATGCCGAGATAGTTTTGCGGCCCGGCCTTCCATGCTTCGGCCAGAGGCAGGCCATCGCGTCCGCGGATGTCCATGCGTAGTAAAGAGCCGGTCATGCCATCGAATCCGGTGGCGAAGACGATGATGTCCAGCGGATAGTCGGCCTCGCGCGTGCGGATTCCGGTCGGGGTGATCCGCTCGATGGGCTCAGCCCGCACATCGACCAACGTCACGTTGTCGCGGTTGAAGGTTTCGAAGTAGTCGGTGTCGATCGGCGGGCGCTTGGCTGCATAGGGGTGATCGAAGTCGGACAGCTTGGCAGCGGTTTCCGGGTCTTTCACGATTTCGCGGATCTTGCTGCGAATGAATTCTGCCGCGGTGTCGTTCGCCGCTTTGTCGGTGACGAGGTCGCGAAACGCCGCCCGGAATCGCAGACCGCCTGTTTCCCAGGCCGCCTCGTACAAGGCCTGTCGCTCTTCGGCCGGGGTTTGCAAGGCCAGGCGGTCCGAGATGAACCACGGATGGCCGTTGACTGAGGACTGCGTCACGCGACGGATCTCCGCGGTGTTCTCTTTGATGTAGCGCAGGAACTCCGGAGTGAGCGGACCGTTGCGGGCCGGTACGCTGTAGTTGGCGGTGCGCTGGAAGACGGTCAGATGGGCGGCGGTTTCCGCGATGACTGGCGCGGCCTGGATGCCGGTTGAGCCGGTGCCGATCTGCCCGACCCGCTTGCCTCGGAAATCGACGCCTTCATGCGGCCATTGGCCGGTGTGATACCAGTGTCCCGCGAAGCTGTCGTGGCCGGCAATGTCGGGGATATTGGCGGAGGACAGGCAACCCACGGCGGTGATCAGGAACTGGGCTGTCAGCACTTCACCAGCGTCCGTGCTCACGCGCCAGAGATTCGCTTTCTCATCGTAGTGCGCCGAAGTCACGCGGGTGTTGAAACGAATGTCGCGCTTCAGGTCGAAGCGGTCGGCAACATGGTTGAGATAGCGCAGGATTTCCGGTGGTCCGGGATAGCGCTCCGACCATTCCCACTCGCGCATCAGTTCCTCGGAGAATGAATAGCAGTAGGAGTGGCTTTCCGAATCGCAGCGCGCGCCGGGATAGCGGTTCCAGTACCAGGTGCCTCCGACGCCGGCCGCCACCTCCAGCACCTGGACCGACAGTCCCAGCCGGTCGCGCAGGCAGTACAGTTGGTAAAGGCCGGAAAATCCGGCGCCGATCACCAGCGCATCGAAGGCACGGGTCGGGCGGGATTGGGATTTCGCAACCTCTGTCGTGACACGCGTCATTGCCGATCAAATCCTCGAAATCAGGGGCATCGCAGGCTTGAATACTGTATCGCATATGAGGCCGGCGCTGCATGGGTACATGGCACTACGCTGTTTGCGGTGAACCGCATGGCGTGGAATGGAGTTGAGCGCGCGATGCGGCCCGCGAGAATCACCGAACCCGCCACACGTTGTCGAGTTACTTCACTCCGCCAACGACGGGATGAGCGTCTGCACGCCAACGCAGCATGCCACCCGCGAGATTCGCGGCCTCCGGGAGCCCGGCCTGCTGCAGCATCAATGTCGCCTGCGCCGAGCGTGCGCCCGAGCGGCACACTGCGACGATCGGACGTTGGCGGTCGAGTTCGCCCGTGCGTGCGGACAGTTCGCCGAGCGGGATCAATATCGCTCCGCGGATATGTCCCAGAGGGCCGTCGTACTCGACCGGCTCGCGGACGTCGACGATCTGAACCTTGTCGGCGACCTCTTCGAGCGCCTGCGGCTGGATTTCCCAGATACCGGCGAAAGTGTAGGTCAGGGTTGCCCACGTTGGGGCCGTGAGCGACACGTCGCCGTCGCGTCTTCCCACTTTGAGATTGGCCGGCACCGCGACATCGATCTGTTTCGGATGCGGAAGATGCAAGTTTTCCATGTAGCCGGCGAAGTCCGCTTCACCGATATCCCCGCCCAGACGCGGATTGAAGCGCCGCTCCTCTGCGACGCTGGTGACGGTGAGCCCGCGATAGTCGTGCGCAGGATAGAGCAGGCAATCCGGCGGCAACGTTAGAATCTGGCTATGGACCGAACGGTAGAGCGCATGCGCGTCGCCTTGCTGGAAATCCGTGCGACCACTGCCGCGAATCAGCAGGCAGTCCCCGGTAAAGGCCATGCTTTCATCCTCGAGCACGTAAGTCATGCATCCGCCGGTATGACCCGGCGTGGCCCGAACCTCCAGATGACGCGCGCCGAATTCGACCTTGTCGCCCTGCCTCAGATAACGATCGGCGCCTTGAGCGCCGCTGCCTTCAGCCACTGCGATGCGGCTGCCGAACTGCTGTTTGAGAATCCAGGCCCCTGTGACATGGTCCGCGTGAATATGGGTCTCGAGCGTACAGCGCAGACGCAAGTCGAGTTCGCCCAGCAACGCTGCATCCCGTCGCGCCTGTTCGAAAACCGTGTCGATCAACACGGCTTCGCGACTGTCGCTGTCGCCCAGAAGATAGGTGTAGGTCGAAGAAGGCGGATCGAACAATTGCCTGAATATCAGCATTGCATGCCCTGGGCGTTCCAATGCGACGTCAACCATAGTTTAACCGTTGTGACTGCCCCGCAGTACCGACGGCATTTACCGGATGAAAGGATTTGTGGCAAGCTCGAATGAACGAATGCGAACAGACACCCAAATGATCAGGAAATTCACTTCGCGCAGCGCGGATAAGCGCATCGGGCGCTGCATGCTCCTCGTCCATATCGCTGCTGCGATATTCGTGACTCTGCCGTTGCCGGTGCTGGCAGGCGGCCTGACTGCGGAACAGGTCAGACAGATCGCTTCAACGCCGGGATATGAAAGCGGCGATGCGCTTGCCGGACAGGACCTGTCGCGGCTGGATTTGAGCCGGCAGAATTTTCAGCGCGCAAATCTCAAGGGGAGCAGCCTGTTCGCCAGCAAGCTGGTGCAGGCCAATTTTTCCGGCGCCGGGCTTGCGCGAGTCAACCTGAACGGCGCCTGGTTGATGGGGACGGATTTTTCCGGGGCCGATCTGTCCGGCGCATCGTTGATGTCCGTCGTCATTCTTGGCGGGACTGTCACCGCCCGGCCAATCTTCAGAAACGCCAATCTCTCCGGGGCGCGCATCATTGCGGAACTGGATGGCGCCGATTTGTCGCATGCCAATCTGTCCGGAGCGCATCTGGGTGTGGAGATCAAGAATCAGGGAATGGGACAGATGCGCACCAACCTCACCAAGGCGAATCTCGAGGATGCCGATCTGGCCGGTGCCAACTTGAATCGCGTGGTTCTGCGTTTCGCCAATCTGAAGGGCGCGAGCCTGCGCGGAGCCGAACTTTATCGGGCAGACCTCTCCGGGGCGGACTTGAGTGGGGCGGATCTTGCGGGAGCGAACCTGGAAGAAGCCAATATCGATGGAACCAACTTCAAAGGTGCGCGGGGCCTGGAAGCGGCAAAAGGCCTCGACCGTGCCGAGCACCGGGACCGGGCAAAGTTCTGATCGGGACTGCAAACCGTTTGCGTCACGCTTTGCGTTCTAGCCGCAAAAATGGCCGCTTGAGTTCGCGAAACAAAGAGCGTCAACCCGGATATTTCACCAGACAACCCCGTTTGCTTGCAGGTGCGTCTGTGCAGCCAATCCAAGGGCGTTTGGTTTGCGGCCAAATTGGATTGGGGGTTACGCGGATTCTGGCGGGTTCTGGCCGGCCATATCGGGCATGTCCGTCTTGCCAATAGAATGATCTATTGGCTGCGCCGGTCGAGCCCGATCTGTCTCGCCCAGTGCTCCGCCATAATTCCGCGTCCTGATGAAATATCCGGGTTAAAGTCTGGTCATGGCCAAGCCCCCCATTCCCGGTCAATCGCGGCTCGACGCTGTCGTCGCCGATGCGCGGCGGCACAGCAGTGAGCGCGAGGCAACCTATCGCGAACGGGCGCTAAAGTTGTACCCGCACGTGTGCGGGCGCTGCGCGCGCGAATTTTCCGGCGTGCGCCTGCGCGAGCTCACGGTGCATCACAAGGATCACAATCACGACAACAATCCTCTGGACGGCAGCAACTGGGAACTGCTCTGCATTTACTGCCATGAGAACGAGCATGCGAGAGTCGCGGACGAGGCTGTGAGGGGAAGGGTCGCTGGCGAGCAGAATGTGGCGACCCATAATCCGTTTGCCGACCTGCAACGGAAGCTCGATGAAAAGAAGAAAAGCTGAGAGGGTGCGAAGGCCGCTCGACACGTTCATGGCCGGCACCCTGGTGGTCGCCGCGCTGTGCGTCACAGTTCCAGGCCGCGCATTGGCTGCGGACGCCTGGGAAGCGTTGGGACCTGCGCGCATCGGGGCCGGCTTCGAGCAAATTTCTCGGGATGCAGCACTCAAGTGTGACGTGCGGGGTGGGCGCGCGGTCTGCGCGGTAACCTCGTCCGGCCCGGTTCTCTTCTCCGGCGTGCTGGTGGCGCGCGTTGAAGCGCTGTTCCGGGAGTCCGCACTGGAGCGGGTCAATGTCTCGCTAGCGACCACACAGTATGAAGCGCTGCATCGCGTCGTGGTCGCGCACTATGGTGCGGGAGAGGACTGCAGTTTCCTCGCGATCGCCGGCATGGCGGCGGAATTCGTGGCGGGCGTTTTTGTCTGGCGCGTCGGGACCACCAGCGTAGTGCTGCAGCAATACGCCGGAAAGATCGATCGCTCCGCGCTGAGCTACGGCACCGAGGAGTCGATGGCCGACGTGGTTCGCAAGGCCCGCGCTTACCCGCGTGGCGCCCGCCGCGACCTTTGAACCGCGCGTGTGTTACTGGAGGATGCGGATCGCGGTAATGGAGGCAGGGTCCGTGCCCGCAAATTCGGTCCGCGGATCGGACAGCGCGCCGGTGGCCGGATCGATGCTGAAAGCTACGGCCGTGTTGCCGCCTGCATTTGCGGCATAGGCGAACTTGCCGCTGGGTTCCACGCTGATCGAAACCGGTCCGGCCCCCATTGAAGAGACGTCGCCGACGAAGGTGAGCGCTCCATTGGCGTCGATACGGTAGGCCGAGACAGTGGAGCTTAGGCTATTCGCCACATAAACGAACTGCCCTCCCGGGTGAACGGCCACTGAGGCGGGAGTCTGGCCTGTGGGCACGGCCGCGCCGATGACGCTGAGCATTCCATTTGCAGCGATGCTGTAAGCCGAAACAGTATCGGAACCGTAATTTGCCACATAGGCGAATCGGCCGGTCGGATCCACGGCCACGGATATGGGAAACGATCCCGTCGTCGTCGCCAGGGTGCCGATTGGGCTCAACGCGCCATTGGCGTCGATCGCGTACCCGGCAATCTGATCGGCGCCGAAATTCGCAACGTAGGCGAAGGAACCGTTTGGATGCACGCTGATGGATCGGGCGGTCTGTCCTGCCGGCACGGGTGCGCTCACGGGAGTCAACGCACCGGTCGCCGAGATCCGGTAGGTCGAGATGTCGTTGGAACTCTGATTCGCAACGTAGACGAAATTACCACCCGGAGCCACGGTAACGGAGAAGGGACCCGTGCCCGCGGCGACCGTCCCGAGCGCAGTCAATGCGCCCGTTGCCGCATCAATACGGTAAGCAGAAACATTGTTCGAGGTTTCATTGGCAACATAGGCGAACCGGCCGGCGGGATCCACCGCGACAGAACGTGGGCCCGTGCCCGCCGCCACCGCCGAGCCGGTTCGAGTCAGCGCGCCGCTGGCGGGATCGATGCGATAAATGGTGACGTCGTTCGAGTCAAAATTCGCTGCATAGGCAAAATACATCGCGCCCGACGTGGAACTTTGCGTCGGTTGCGGGGTGCCGCCGCTGCTGGGGTCCTCGGCTCCTCCGCCGCCACAAGCGACCAAGAAAAAGGGAACCAGCAACCACAGTGAGTGAGCAAATGTCGATTTGTTGCTTGTCATGATTGATCAGCCTGTTCATTCTCCACGCCAACGCGTGTGCTTTATTTCGCATCCTGCTTGCGCGAAACGCCGTATTGCCAATTCTTTTGCAACTCGATGTATCACGGGATCAGCATGCACTGAAATCCCGGTTTTGCCGGTGCGCCCATTGGACTATGGCGCAGAACATTCATGCAGCAATCGGGTGAGACGATTCGGACGCACAACTGGTTGTACTCGTACCAAGTGGAAGAAATGGGTCAGGTGAAACAATGCTGTGCGCTCAAAAGTTTCGCCGTCCGAATCCTGATCAACGCAGCGAATCCTGCGACAGACTGCGTGGTGCGCTCGCATGGCCGTTTGTCTTTCTACTGGTCGGTGCAAGCCTGGCGGGCCCGGCCTGTAGCGGTGGGGAAAGCGGTGGCGACAAGGGAGGAAGCGGCCCGGCCACACAGCCTGCGGTTATGCCGGCCGCCAGTTCGATAACCGTCATTCCCTCCGCTTCTTCGATTGAAGTCGGAAATACCCGGCAGTACATCGCAGTGGCGAAAGATGCGAACCAGAACATCCTGGCCGGCGTGACGGTCGACTGGTCCTCGAGCAATCAGGCCGTGGCCACGATCGATAAAAGTGGACGCGCAAAAGGCGTGGGGGCCGGTACGGCCGCCATCTCCGCGTCGCGGGACGGGATCAAAAGCCAGCTCGTCAATCTGTCCGTGACCAGCGGGCCGGTGACGATGGTGACCCAACTGCCGCCCTGGCTCACGTATTGCGACACGGGGTCCTGTACATCGCTCGACCCCGTGGTCGTGTATTCCTGCCCGGCGGAGAACCCGCAATGCATGCCGGCGCGCAGCACAATGGTTGTCCCGCAAGTCGACGACAAGCGCATCAGCGGTGTTTACATTTCCCTCGATCCGGCTGACACGAGCGTGCGACTCCTGTCCGGTGACGGCAAGGCAGATTCGGTTTTCATTTCGGTGTTCCAGGCGCCTGGAGTCACTTTTGGTTCAGACCAGGATATGTTGCTCAGCTATTACAAGGTGGCGCCGGTATGGGGTGGAAACACTGTGCTCAACTTTACGAGCACGTTTTCGACATCTGCACTGCTCGATACCGTGTTCTATCGTCATCCGAGCTACGATACAGGCAACGTCGCCGCGCAACTGCACGCCGAGGGACAGACGATCATTTCTGCGCAGCGCGCGATGACCGGCATCGCGCCGGAACATGTCACGGCGTTTTTCGTGCCGACCGAATTGGCCGCGGCGCGGGAAGGGGAAGCCAACTTCTCGTTTGGAGACGGGACGGTCACGGTCAATTATGGAAATCCGCCCTACATTGCCGCCCGGGGCGGCATCATGAATAGCGCAATGCCCCGCTTTGCCCACGAATACGCCCACGAATTGTTCAATGAAATTGCAGCCGCGTATACCGGCAATCCCAGTTGCATGAACGAGGGTGTCGCCGACGCGCTGCCGTTTGTGGCAGGATTTCTCCCAGAAGAAGATTTCGGACCGATTGGCCTGGCAGGGTCGGATTTCGACGGCGGTTGCACTGCGCTGAGCGAAGCTCACGACGTGGGAAACTGTTACTTCTGGCATGTGAAGAAAGCGGGATTGCTGACCCCTGCTTTTCTTCATGAAATTTTCCATCCACAGCATACTTACAGATTTGACAGTTGCTCCCAAAACACCATCGAAACAGGCAACAGCATTTTGGTGCTGTTCACGGAAGCGGCGGGCGGCGCGGACATGACTTCCGTGCTCGAATCAATGCACATTCCCCATGCGGCATCCTATGCCGCGGCGAAACAGGCGCTTGGGATGTAGAGAAAGGGTCAAGCCCTCTCACCGGCCTCTTCGAATCTTAAGAGGTGAACTGCAGCAATAACGCTTTATTGCTTTTTGGACCCAGCCCCTTCACCCTTCCCTCTTATGGCCAAGAGCCGGTACCCCTTATGCCCCCTTGCGGGCCATCCTTTTTTCGCCTTTATCCGTGTCACCTCTGTTGACGCTGACAACCCACGAAGCCTTGCGCACTGCGGCAGCGGAAGGTTTGACGTATGTCGGCTGCTCGCTGGACCTGGATCGTTCGATCACGACCGTCGAGGTGGATGCTGCGGGCTGGACTTGGCAAGGCCAGCTGTTCCCCTGGATGGAAACCTGCAAGGACAGAACCATCTACTACTGGAGTGACGCCGGCTTTCAACCGGTATCCCGTTTCACCACTTCATTGACCAAGCTGGTGCCGACACAGTGGGGTGCACCCACGTTCGAAATCGATGGCATCAAGATGCTGCCTACCGCACAGGTCTCGCCTTACGTGGATGCACAGCGCAAAGTCGGTCTGATCCAACCGCGAGGCAAGGTTGTTCTGGACACCTGCGGCGGCCTCGGCTATTTCGCGGCGTGGTGCCTGTCGGGTCAAGCCCGGGAAGTCATTTCTTTCGAGAAAAATCCCGATGTGATCTGGTTGCGCAATCTCAATCCCTGGTCGCCCCCTGCAGGCGCAGGATTGAGGTTGACCGAGGGTGACATTGCGAAGCACATCACTGCGATGTCCTCAGCGTCGGTAGACGCGATTTTGCATGATCCGCCGCGCTTCGGCATTGCCGGCGAACTCTACTCACAGATTTTCTATGATCACCTGGCACGCGTTCTCAAGCGCAAAGGCAGACTGTTTCATTACACAGGCACGCCGAACAGGCTGACCAGCGGGCGAGATGTACCTAACGAAGTGGCCAAGCGGCTGCGTAAAGCGGGATTTGCGGTGCAGACGAACGGTGACGGCATTCTGGCGGTGAGGGGCTAACCAAGCCTTGGGCGCTGCCTACCAGAAAAAGCAGGAATCAGAAAAGCGACGCGCATCCGGTGGTTGGCCGGTTACGCTTGCCCTACCAGCCGATTCCGCACTCCGCCGATATGCTCACGCAGCACATAGAGCTGGTCCGCAAAAGCAACGGGAGGATGAAGGTTGTTGACCGCTTCCTGGATATCGTCGAGGCGCTTGCGGATTTCCTCCTTGCGCGCCGGCGTCGGGTCGTCAAGCATGTCATGTTCGATCGCCATCAGGGAACCGTACCACTTGTAGATGCGCGAGCGCATGCGCCACCGGTAAAGCGTGGGAATAAGCCGCACGGCGGGAATCAGGATCACCACGACCGGGACCAGCACCACGATGAAACGGTCTACCAGGCTTGCCAGCCAGAACGGCAATTGCTTGTATAGGAATGGCGTTCCCGAACGGTAGAAGCGTTGCGCATCGGTGCTGATGGGAAATTCGCGTTCGAGCGGAGCAGGATATTCGCCCGCTTTGCGGTACATGCCCGCGGGGCGGTGGATCTCCTGGGCCGCGGCGATCAGCAAGTCCGAGAGCGCGGGGTGCAGGTCGTCGTGGGCGATCAGCTCGACGGTCGGGCCTACCAGTTCGACATCGTGCGGTGGCAGGTTCCGCCCCAGATCAAAGCCACCCTCGGGCAGCGTCAACCGCGACAGGAATTTGAGGCGGCGCATGTAACCGTCGGCCTGCCGGAAATTCATCAGGTGGATGCCCGGCAATTTCAGCAGGTCGCGGGTGACCTGGCCGCGAACGAGTTCCCCCATCAGGAAAGCCGCATCGATCTTACCCTGCTTGAGCGCCTCGACCGCGTCGTCGCCGTCCAGATCCAGCAAAGAGGTGCCCCCCTTGTCCATGCCGTTCGCCGCGAGGAACTTAAGCGCCATGGTATGCGTACCGCTCCCTTCGGGACCTACCGCAATGCGTTTGCCCGCCAGTTGCGAGAGCAGTTCCACCGTCTCCTTGCCGCGGTAAAAGACCAGGACCGGCTGAACGAACACGCTGCCCAGCGACATCAGGCCCGCGATTTCGACGCCTTCGGTCAAGCCACCAACGACGAAACCGACATCGGCCTTGACCTTGTGGTCAACCAGTCGAGTCAGGTTGTCCTTCGCCCCGTCGGTCTCGACCACCTGCACCTTCACGCCGCTGCGCGCGATGATTTTTGCGTAGCGCTCGGCGATGGTGTAGTAGCTGCTTTCCTTCGGGCCGGCGAGCATGACGATCGAATCCGGCGGCGCGGGACGAATGAACCTGACCGCCAGCCAGGCGATAAGCACGGCGACCAGCACCACTGGCACGACGATCACGAGCAGGTCCCGCCAACCGGCTGTGTCCGTCCTGGCGGGTATTCGCAGCCGGCGCCGGCGCTTGAGTTGTTCCGAAGCCATTTCTTACCTCATCGACAGGGCAGATGCAGTATAGGCCTAGCGCCCGTGGGGAGCGATGGTGGTTCGGTGGGCCCGCACCGTTTGACAACAACCCGCCAGGCAAGAAAAAGCGCAAGCGGGGCGTGCGCCTTTTGCCTGGAGAACAACGGCAGTGCATTCAGATCATGGCCGGTCCATTTTGCAGGTGGTCTGCATTACCGTGTCCTTACCTTCGATGCGGCGATCCGTCTTGAATCCATTGCCGGTGCGTTCCACGTCGTTCTTGATGTCCTTGCCGTCTGCCTTGACGTACGTGGAAACATACAGGGGCTGGATCAACTGGTGATTGTCGGCGCGCATCGTGACTTCGCCACTGTCGCCCTCGAACTTCATGCCTTCCAGTGCCTTGCCCACTTTCGCGGGATCCGTGGACTTGGCTTGGTCGATCGCGCGGGCCAGCATTTCAAGCGCAAGGTACTGGGTGGTCCAGTAGTAATCGTCTTTCACATCTTTATATTTGTCGCGATAAGCGCGGTAGTGCTTTTCCACCTTGTCGTTTCCTATGTTGGCGTGCCACTGGGTGACTTGCTTGAGGTGGCCGATGCCCGCATCGCCCAAGGCAGGAGGAGAGCCCAGTCCGCCGGCATAGTAAGTATAAAAATCGGGCGTGAAGCCGGCTTCGCGGCTGGCCTTCACCAGCAGGGACATGTCGTTGCCCCAGTTGCCGGTGATGACGGTATCGGCGCCGGTTGCCTTGATCTTGGCGACATAGGGCGCGAAATCCTTGATCTTGCCCAGGGGATGCAGTTCGTCCCCGACGATTTCGATGTCGGGGCGTTTTTTCGGAAGCATTTCCCTGGCCGCGCGCGCGACGGCCTGTCCGAATGCGTAGTCCTGGTTGAGCAGATAAACTTTTTTCGAATGCGTGTTCTGTGCAATTGCATCGGTCAACGCCGCCATCTTCATCTCGGCGTCGGCGTCGAAACGGAAATGCCAGAAGCTGCATTTGTCATTGGTCAGGGCCGGATCGACTGCGCCGGTATTGAGGTACATGACCGTCTTGTCGGGATTGCGCTCGTTGTGCTTGTTGACGGCGTCGATCAGCGCCGCCGCGACGTTCGATCCGTTGCTTTGATTGATATAGCGCACGCCCTGGTCGATCGCGGACTTGAGCGCCAACTGTGCTTCCTGCGGGCTGCTCTTGCTGTCGAGCGCGATGATCTCGAATTTGGCGCTGCCGCCGCGCGCATTGATGGCATCGGCGGCGAGTTGCGTATATCGCACCATCGCTTCCCCGACGTTGGCGAATGGTCCCGACAGGGGATCGATCACCGCGATCTTGATGTTTTCTGCCGCGAAAGACGATACCGCAGCAAGGATTGCCGCCGCCGCAGCGCCGGCATGCAAGAGTCGTCGTAGCTTCATGTAGGCTTCCTCCTAATTGTTGGTCTGGGTCGCCCGCCACCGGGGTGCCGTGTCAGGGTTACAGTCGGGGCTGGATCCGCAAATCCGCTCACAGCCCTCGCTGCGCGAGCTATGCTGCCCGCTCAGGCGGGGAGTTGCAAGGCAGCCCGCAACATAAGGAGAACGCTGCAAACCGTTCTGCTACTCCTCGCCGATGACAGTCACGACCAGGCTGCGCGTGTGCGCCATCTTGCGGTGTTCCCAGAGGTAGAGCCCCTGCCAGGTGCCCAGAAGCAGGCGGCTGTCCGCCACGGGAATGGTCATGCTATTTGAGGTGAGGATCGACCGGGCATGCGCCGCCATGTCATCCGGGCCTTCGGTATCGTGAACGTAGACTGGATCGCCGTCAGGCGCGAGGCGCCCGAGGATGGTCTCGAGGTCGCGCCTTACGTCGGGATCGGCGTTCTCGCAGAGGACGAGCGAAGCGCTCGTGTGCTGCAGGAAAACGGTGCAAAGGCCGTTGCGAATTCCACTTGCCGCCACCGCTCGTCCAACCTCAGGCGTAATCTCTGTGGTACCGCGTCCGCGAGTGCGGAATTCCAGGATTTTGTGCTGCAGCATCTGGAGCGTCGTGACGGGGTAAGTGCGCTAAAGGGCGTGACCGTGCTGGGGTAATGACTATCGCGACAGCGATCCTCCTGCCATCATAAATGATAGTCACGACGGGCGCGTACCCACGCAGCCACGATACTCACACAATCACGAAAGTGTCCCGGGGGACGACCGACATCGGTCGAGAACGGCCGTCACGGTCGCCAAATCCCCGGGGTGCAAACTACTGGATGCATGACCAGCTTTCGCCTATAGTGCCGGCGTGGCGACCCTCACGGCATTCGAACGACTCAATGGCGCGCAGCGCGAGGCCGCCCGTTTCGGCGCGCGCGACCAAAGCGGGACCTTCCGCGCCGGGCCATTGCTCATCATCGCGGGCGCGGGTACCGGCAAGACCAACACACTGGCGCACCGGGTTGCGTACCTCATGCTCGAAGGCGTCAGTCCTGAGCGCATCCTGCTGCTGACTTTTACGCGCCGCGCCGCCCTGGAAATGACGCGCCGCGCGCAGCGGATCATCGCCACGGTGCTCGGTGAACGCGCTGTCGGCAAGGGCGGTGCCGAAGTGGCGGTCAAGCTGCCGTGGTCGGGGACGTTTCATTCCATCGCCAACAGACTGATCCGGCGCAATGCGGCCAGCGTCGGGCTCGATGCCAATTTCAGCGTGCTCGATCGCGGCGATGCAGCCGATCTGATGGATGTCGTGCGCCACGAGCTGGACTTCTCCAAGGCGGAAAAACGTTTTCCGCGCAAGGACACTTGTCTGGCGATTTACTCGCACCGGGTCAATACTCGCGGGACGCTCGCCGCCACGCTGGCGAACGTGTTCCCGTGGTGCGCGCAGTGGGAGGAAGAGCTGACGAAGCTGTTCCGGGGATATGTCGAGCGCAAGCTCACCAATCAGGCGCTCGATTATGACGACCTGCTGCTCTATTGGCACGCCATGGCCGGCGACGCGGCGCTCGCCGCCGACATGGGGGCGCACTTCGATCAGATCCTGGTCGACGAATATCAGGATACCAATGCGCTGCAAGCCGAGATCCTCGCGTCAATGCGACCCTCCGGCGAGGGCGTCACGGTGGTCGGGGACGATGCGCAATCGATCTACTCTTTCCGCGCTGCCACGGTGGAGAATATTCTCGGCTTTCCGGCTCAATACCAACCGGCCGCAAGCGTGATAACGCTCGAAGAAAACTTTCGCTCGACGCAGGGCGTGCTGGACGCCGCCAATGCGTTGATCGCCGACGGCGGCCAGCAGTACCGCAAGACCCTGCAGTCAACGCGCGGAAGAGGCGCGCTGCCGCGTTATGTCACAGTCGCGGACGATCAGGGTCAGGCCGATTATGTCGTCGGCCGCGTCCTGGAAACTCGGGAACGCGGTGTCGCCCTCAAACGCCAGGCAGTGCTGTTTCGCAGTTCCCATCACAGCGATCTGCTGGAGCTGGAACTGGTCCGGCGCAACATTCCTTATGTGAAGTACGGAGGGCTTAAATTCCTCGAAGCCAGTCACGTGAAGGACATGCTGGCGGTGTTGCGCTGGGCTGACAATCCGAAGAACCGTATCAGTGCTTTCCGGGTGTTGCAGTTGCTGCCCGGCATGGGTCCGGCGAACGCGGGACGCTGTTTCACGCATTTTGAGGCGACGGGCCATGACTGGGGCGCGCTCGTTTCATTCGTTGCGCCATCGCTCGCGGCCGAGGCCTGGCCGGAATTCGCGGAACTGATGGTGTCGCTGGGTGCAGCCGACGGGCCATGGGAAGGACAGGCGGGCCGTGTGCGCGATTGGTACGAGCCGCACCTGGAACGCCTCTATGAAGGGGCGCAAGTGCGCGCGGGCGACCTGCAGCAGCTCGAGCGCATTGCGCTCCAGTTTCCCTCGCGAGAGCGCTTCCTGAGCGAACTCGCGCTCGATCCGCCCAAGGTGAGCAGCGACTTGGCGGGCGATCCGCTACTGGACGAGGATTATCTGGTGCTTTCCACCATCCATTCGGCCAAGGGGCAGGAGTGGGATGCGGTGCACGTGCTGAATGTGGCCGATGGGAATTTTCCACTGGAGTTTGCAACCGGCAAGGCGGAACAGATCGAAGAAGAACGCCGGCTGCTTTACGTTGCGATTACGCGCGCCAAAACGGACTTGCATCTGATCGCGCCGTTGCGCTACTACGTAACGCAGCAATCCCGTCGCGGCGATGCGCATGTTTACGGCGCTCGCAGCCGGTTCATGACGCATGGCGTCCTGGCGCAGTTCGAGCAGATCACGTGGCCGATGGCGCAAGCGGGCGCGTCGGAGCCTGCGCCGAACATGCCGAGAGTGGATGTGGCGGGAATGCTCAGGGGCATGTGGGGAGAGACTGCGGAAGGCTAACCGCAACAGTCCGGCGGTTGGTTCGCCCGCCAGCTCAGTGCTTGCGCCGGGGCGGTTCGCGCACGGGTCCCGGATCGTCGTCCGGAGGCAGCGTCGGTGGCTCCTCTTCGGGAGGTATTTTGACGATAGGCGGCTCGTCGATGGAGGGGGGCACGAGCGGGGGCGGTACCTTAACGGGGTCGTTGATCGGCGGTTCCGGTCTTTGCAGCAGCACGGCAGGTACCTCGGAAAGTTGAAGCGCTCTTCTGCTGACCTGATTGCGACTGCAGAGTTTACACAACCCGAATAATATCTTTCTGTCGGCACTTTTTTCCTCTCGGCCACGGTGCAACTTTTACGGTCACTTTCTTATTGTCGTTCGTCCGTGCGAAGCAG
>Ga0207708_10000379_pt1 | contig 34728 bp, 35 predicted proteins | sample KBSK5101metaG_FD_184340 | JGI IMG/M metagenome (GOLD analysis project Ga0207708, IMG submission 184340) | Corn, switchgrass and miscanthus rhizosphere microbial communities from Kellogg Biological Station, Michigan, USA - KBS K5-10-1 metaG... | ecosystem: Host-associated > Plants > Roots >... | reverse complement strand
CGGCATCAGCTCGATCGCGGTGATCCCGAGCCGCTGCAGGTGGTCGATGACCGAGGGGTGCGCGAGGCCGGCGTACGTGCCGCGCTGCTCGGCCGGGACCCCCTGGTGCAGCTGGGTCATCCCCTTCACGTGGGCTTCGTAGATGACCGACTCGTTGTAGGGAACGTCGAGGCGGCGGTCGCCCTCCCAGTCGAAGAACGGGTTGATGACCACCCCCTTGGTCATGTGCGGGCCGGAGTCGTCGTCGTTGCGGGAGCTCTCGTCGCCGAAGGTGTAGCCGAAGAGGCTCTGGTTCCACTCGATCTCGCCCGCGGTCGCCTTGGCGTAGGGATCGAGCAGGAGCTTGTGGGGGTTGCAGCGCAACCCCTGCTCGGGGTCCCACGGCCCGTGCACGCGGTAGCCGTAGCGCTGGCCGGGCTGGATCCGGGGCAGGTAGCCGTGCCAGACGTAGGCGTCGACCTCGGTCAGCTCGACCCGGGTCTCGCCGCCCTCGGCGTCGAAGAGGCACAGCTCCACGCGGTCGGCGACCTCGCTGAACAGGGCGAAGTTCGTGCCACCCCCGTCGAAGGTCGCGCCGAGGGGGTAGGCGGTGCCGGGCCACACGTCGATGTCGGTAGTCATTGGCACGATCCAATCACAGCGGCCGACCTTCCTTGGGGTGAACGTCTGCGGGCACACATACGCTGACCGGCATGACCCCATCATCGGGCCTGCCCGACGCCGACCGCCTCCACGCCGCCGGGCTGACCCTCGCCCTCGACGGTGCCGTGGCCACGATCACCCTGGACCGTCCCGAGCGACGCAACGCGATGACACCTTCCACGTGGCGCGCACTGGCCGAGATCGGGGCCGGGCTGCCCGACGATGCGCAGGTCGTGGTGGTCAAGGGCGCCGGCCAGGCGTTCTCAGCAGGGCTCGACCGGTCGATGCTCTCGCCCGACGGCCCGCCCGGTGAGAAGGGCTTCCTCGAGCTCCTGGAGATGACGGACGACGAGTTCGCCGACGAGATCGCGGCCTACCAGGAGGGCTTCGTGTGGCTGGCCCGGCCCGACCTGGTCACGATCGCGCAGGTCCACGGCTACGCGATCGGGGCCGCCTTCCAGCTCGCGCTGGCGTGCGACCTCCGGGTGGTCGCCGACGACGTGCAGTTCTGCATGAAGGAGCCGGCGCTCGGCCTCGTACCCGACCTCGCGGGAACAAAACCGCTGGTCAGCGCTGTTGGCTATGCGCGGGCGCTGGAGATCTGTGCGACCGCGCGCTACGTCGGGGCCACCGAGGCCGCGGCGATCGGACTGGCCACCCTCGTCGTACCCCGCGAGGAGCTGGACGCGACCGTCGCCGACCTCGCCCACGCGATCCTGGCAAACGCGCGCGCCGCCGTCTCCGGCACCAAGGCACTGCTGCAGAAGGCGTCGGACCGTTCGCTGGACGACCAGCGACGGGCCGAGCGCACCGCGCAGGTGGGCCTGATGCGGGCGCTCGCCACAACGTTCTGACGCGCCGCCCCGACGGGGCCTGACGGGAGGAGATGCCCATGATCACCCCACCAAGGCACTCGCTCCGCTCGCGCCTCGTCGGGGACCCCGAAACATGAGCGGCATGCACCCCATGGGCGGACGCTGGCTCCGCACCGACCGCAGCGCGGTCAACGCCAGGCTCACCCGCCAGACCCTCGGCCGGATCGGCCGCTTCGCGGTTCCCCACCGCGGCGTGATCGCGATGTTCCTCCTGGTCACGGTGCTCGACGCCGCGATCGTGGTGGCCAACCCGCTGCTGATCAAGCGCCTCGTCGACGACGGCATCGGCAACGACGACGGACGGCTGGTCACCCTGCTGGCGCTCGCCATGGTCGGGGTGTCGCTCATCGACGCCAGCTTCGGCGTGCTCATGGGCTGGCTGTCATCGCGGATCGGGGAGGGCCTGATCTACGACCTGCGCACCAAGGTCTTCGCCCACGTGCAACGGATGTCGCTGGCGTTCTTCACGCGCACCCAGACCGGTGCCCTGGTCTCCCGCCTCAACAACGATGTCATCGGCGCGCAGCGGGCGTTCACCTCGGTGCTCTCCAGCGTGGTGTCCAACTCGATCAGCGTCGTGGTGGTCGGCGTCGCGATGTTCTACCTCAGCTGGCAGGTGACGCTGCTGTGCCTCGCGACGTTCCCGATCCTGATCCTCGCCTCGCGCTGGGTGGGGGCCCGACTGGCCGGGCTGACCCGCGACCAGATGAACGGCAACGCCGACCTCGGCAACATGATGACCGAGCGCTTCAACGTCGGGGGCGCGCTGCTGCTCAAGCTGTTCGGGCGCCGCGGCGAGGAGGACGAGAGGTACGGCGAGAAGGCGGCCGTGGTCCGCGACCTCGGCGTGCGCATCACGTTGATCTCGCGGGTGTTCGGCGCCGCGATGATGCTGGTGCCCGCACTCGCGACCGCACTGGTCTACGGCGTCGGCGGCCACCTGGCGATCCAGGGGTCGCTGAGCGTCGGGACCCTGATCGCACTCGCGACGCTGCTGCTCCGGCTGCTCGGACCGCTGCAGGGGCTGAGCAACGTCCGGGTCGACGTGATGACCGCACTGGTCAGCTTCGACCGGGTCTTCGAGGTGCTCGACCTGCCCTCGATGGTGCAGGAGAAGCCGGGCGCCTCGGTCCTGCCCTCCGACGCCGCGAGCGTCGAGTTCGACCACGTGGCCTTCGGCTACCCGAAGGCCGAAGACGTCTCGCTGGCCAGCCTGGAGACGGTGAGCCGCAAGGAGAGCCGTGACAGCGGCCAGGTGCTCCACGACGTCAGCTTCCGCGCCGAGCCCGGCCAGATGGTGGCCCTGGTCGGCCCCTCCGGCGCCGGCAAGACCACGATCACGCATCTCGTCGCGCGGCTGTACGACGTCACCGGGGGCACGGTCCGGGTCGGCGGCCCGGCCGAGTCATGGGATGTCCGCGACGTCACGCTCCAGTCCCTGGAGAACTGCGTGGGCTACGTGACCCAGGACGCCCACATGTTCCACGACACGATCCTGGAGAACCTCCGCTACGCCCGACCCGACGCCACCGACGACGAGGTCTGGGCGGCGCTCGAGGCGGCGCAGATCGCGCCGCTGGTGCGTGGGCTGCCCGACGGGCTCGAGACCGTCGTCGGCGACCGCGGCTACCGGCTCTCCGGCGGCGAGCGGCAGCGGCTGGCGATCGCCCGGCTGCTGCTCAAGGCACCGCCGATCGTGGTGCTCGACGAGGCCACGGCCCACCTCGACTCCGAGTCCGAGCACGCGGTCCGGCGCGCGCTCGACACCGCGCTCTCCGGACGCACCTCGCTGGTGATCGCCCACCGGCTCTCCACGGTCCGCGAGGCCGACCAGATCCTGGTGGTCGAGGCCGGCCGCGTGGTGCAGCGCGGCACCCACCTCGAGCTGCTCGCCGAGGGTGGCCTGTACGCCGACCTCTACCGCACCCAGTTCATCGGGGACGAGGCCGGCGAGCCGGTCGGGTAGAACGGTCGGGTAGCACGGTCGGGTAGCACGGTCGGGTAGCACGGTCGGGTACAACGGGGGCCATGGATCTCCAGCTGACCGACAGGGTCTTCCTCCTCACCGGCGCCGCCCGCGGCCTCGGGCGCGCCACCGCCGACGTGCTGGTCGCCGAGGGCGCCCGCGTCGTGATCTCCGGACGTGACCGGGCCTCGCTCGACACGGCGGTCGCCGAGCTCGGCGATCCGGCCGTGGGCGTAGCCGGCGACAACGCCGACCCGGCCCAGGCCGGCCGGATGGTCGACACCGCGTTCGACACCTGGGGCCGGCTCGACGGCGCCCTGGTCTCGGTCGGCGGACCGCCGGCGAACAGCGTCATGGACACCACCGACGAGGAGTGGACCGCCGCGTTCGGGTCGGTCTTCCTCGGCGCCGTCCGGATCGCGCGCACGGTCGCGGAGCGTCTCGGCCAGGGTGGGTCGATCGGGTTCGTGCTGTCCAGCTCGGTGCGGGCGCCGATCGCCGGGCTGGCGATCTCCAACGGCCTGCGCCCAGGCCTCGCGATGGTGGCCAAGACCCTGGCCGACGAGCTCGGCCCACGCGGGATCCGGGTCAACGGGCTGATGCCCGGCCGGATCGAGACCGAGCGGCTCCGCGAGCTCGACGCCCGTGGCGGCGACCCGGACGAGTCGCGGGCGAGGTCGCGCGCCGGCATCCCGCTGCGACGGGACGGTCGGCCCGAGGAGTTCGGCCGCGCGGCGGCGTTCCTGCTCAGCCCGGCGGCGTCATTCGTGTCGGGCGTGATGCTGCCGGTCGACGGGGGGATGGTCCGCGCCCTCTGACCGGGTGCGCCGCTGCCGCCACTCGTCGTACACGAGGTAGACGAAGCCGCCGATGGCGAGCAGCCCGAAGAACCACCACTGGAGGCCGTAGAAGAAGTGCGGTCCGTCGTTGATCTCGGGCAGCTCCACCGCGGCCAGCGGCTGGTCCGCACGGGGCGACTGGCGGGCCAGCTCCAGGAAGCCGCCGAACAGCGGGTAGGGCACGACCGAGCCGATCGCCCGGCTCGAGATGGAGCGCGTGGACAGGTCGGTGACCCTGGTCGACCCGCCCGAGGCGTCGACGCGCACGTAGCCGGTGACCGTGACCAGCCCGCGGGTGGCCGGAGGGAGATCGGGTCGCTCGGCGCCGGAGTTCTCCGCCGCCATCCAGCCGCGGTCGACCAGAACCGCGTCGCCGCTGTTCGTGACCAGCGGCGTCACCACGTCGACGCCGGACGCGCCCTCGCGGGTGCGGTAGCGCACGACCACCGTGTGCTCGTCGTCGTACGTGCCGGTCGCGGTGACCTGGCGCCACTCGTCGCTCTTCGTGGCACCGCGGCCCACGGCCAGCACGTCGGCGACCGGCACGGGGGAGTCGGCGATGTTGTGCTCGATCCGGCCGTTGGCCGCGCGCCGGTCCTCGAGGCGGTGGAACTGCCAGTCACCGAGGCGCAGCGCGAGGTACGCGAGCGCGCCCACGACCAGCAGGAACCCCAACCAGCGTCGGGTCAGCAGGAAGCGCACGTCGCGACGATAACCGCGAGTGCCGAACACCCCTGCGGCGCTGCCCACCGGCCAACTACGATGTGGAAATGCCAACGACCGGACTGCTGGACACCTGGGGCCGCACCGCGACCGATCTCCGGGTCTCACTGACCGACCGGTGCAACCTGCGCTGCAACTACTGCATGCCGGCCGAGGGCCTGGACTGGCTCCCGACCGAGGAGGTCCTCACGGACGACGAGGTGGTGCGGCTGATCACCATCGGCGTCGAGCGCCTCGGCGTCGAGGAGGTGCGCTTCACCGGCGGTGAGCCGCTGCTGCGCCGCGGCCTGGTCGACATCGTGCGCCGTAGCGCCGCCCTCGGGCCCCGTCCCGAGCTGTCGCTGACCACCAACGCCCTCGGCCTCAAGCGCACCGCACACACGCTCGCCGAGGCGGGCCTGGACCGGGTCAACGTCTCGCTGGACACGATCCGGCCCGAGACCTTCCACACGATCACCTTGCGCGACCGGTTCTCCGACGTGGTCGAGGGCCTGGAGGCGGCTGCGGACGCAGGGCTGACCCCGGTCAAGGTCAACGCGGTGCTGCTGCGAGGGGTCAACGACGACCAGGCGCCCGAGCTGCTCGGCTGGTGCCTCGAGCGCGGCTACGAGCTGCGGATCATCGAGCAGATGCCGCTCGACGCCCAGCACGGCTGGAGCCGGGCCGCGATGGTGACCGCGGAGGAGATCCTCGCGTCCCTCGAGGCGGCGTACACGCTGACACCGGCGCAGGAGCCCCGGGGGAGCGCGCCAGCGGAGCTGTTCACGGTCGACGGCGGTCCGGGCACGGTCGGCGTCATCGCCTCGGTCACGCGGCCGTTCTGCGGCGACTGCGACCGGGTGCGGGTCACGGCCGACGGCCAGGTCCGCAACTGCCTGTTCGCCCGCGAGGAGTCCGACCTGCGGGCGGCGCTGCGCGGCGGTGCCGACGACGACGAGATCGCGGACCGGTGGCGGCTGGCGATGATGACCAAGCTGCCCGGCCACGGCATCAACGACACCAGCTTCCTGCAGCCCACCCGCCCGATGTCCGCGATCGGCGGCTGACCGGCGGTCTGCGTCAGCCGCCCGTGTGCGGCCGGACGTCGCGCAGGAACTGCCTCGCGGCCAGGAAGTCCGCGAGCGACTTCCGGTGCTCCTCACAGGCCAGCCACACCTTGCGCCGCTCGGGCGTGTGCAGCTTCGGGTTGTTCCACACCAGGTCCCAGACCGCGTCGGTCTGGCAGCCCTTGGCCGAGCAGATCGGCTTCTCGGGCTCCATCAGCCACCGCACCTGGTCCGGACATGGCAGTGCCGGACGGCTACGGGGGGAAGCCGCCCGGCACTCAAAGTCGAGTCCAGACGGGGGAGACCGGACAGGACTTTCGTTGATTCTTGCACGACCATATTTTGGATGTCCACTGCGCCAAACGAGTACCGTAATTCACTGCGGACTTTGTCCCGGAGGGAGGGATTTGTGCTGCAGGTCAGGCCCTTCGGGCATGGTGCCGGCCACCTTCGGGCTCGCCGCGTTGGCCATCACCACGGCGACGTACGGCAGCACCAGGGCCGCCGCCACCAGCACCCAGCGCAACCAGCCCGAGCCGACCACGATCGCGCCGAGGAAGCACAACGTGCGCAGCCCCATCGAGAGCAGGTAGCGCCGTTGCCGTGCGCCGATCTCGTCGGCGGTGCTGATGGGCGCGTCGGTGATCCGAACGACGTCGGTGCCCGTGCGCGGTCGGCGGAGCATGTCTCGAGCGTACGCCGGGGTGCCCGCGACGCCGCGTGCGCCGTGGCATCCTTCGGACCACCGGCCCGCGCGGCCCTTCCCGACCTCGAGGAGCACTCCATGTCCGACCGCACCTACCGCCTCACGGAGATCGTCGGCACCTCGCCGGACGGCATCGACCAGGCGATCCGCAACGGCGTCGAACGGGCCTCCCGGACCGTCCGCCACCTCGACTGGTTCGAGGTGCTCGGAGTCCGCGGGCAGGTCAAGGACGGCGGCGTCGAGCATTTCCAGGTGACGATGAAGCTGGGCTTCCGGCTCGAGGACGACTAATCCTCCGGTGCCCGCGCCATTTTCGTCTACCCGGCGGTAGTCGATAGCGTCGCCGGGTGAGCAGATCCGTACTCGTCACCGGCGGCAACCGCGGCATCGGACGCGCGATCGCGGAGGCCTTTCTGGCTCAGGGCGACGCCGTGGCGGTCACCACGCGCAGCGGCGACGCGCCCGATGGTGCGTTCGGCGTGGCCTGCGAGCTGACCGAGCCGGGGTCGGTGGACGCGGCGTTCACCGCCGTCGAGGAGCACCAGGGTCCGGTCGAGGTTCTGGTCGCCAACGCCGGCATCACCCGCGACACGCTCCTGCTCCGGATGGGCGAGCAGGACTGGGACGACGTGATCCAGACCAACCTCACCGGCTCGTTCCGGCTGGCCAAGCGCGCGACCAAGGGCATGCTTCGGCAGCGCAAGGGCCGGATCATCTTCGTCTCCTCGGTGGTCGCACTGCTCGGCTCGCCCGGCCAGGTCAACTACGCCGCCAGCAAGGCCGGCCTGATCGGCATGGCGCGGTCGATGGCGCGTGAGCTTGGCAGCCGTTCGATCACGGCCAACGTGGTCGCCCCGGGGTACGTCGAGACCGACATGACGGCCGAGCTCCCCGAGGAGCAGAAGGCGGCGTACCAGCAACAGATCCCCCTGCAGCGGTTCGCGTCGCCGGCCGAGGTCGCCGACACCGTCACCTGGCTGGCCTCCGAGGGCGCGGCGTACGTCACCGGCGCCGTGATCCCGGTCGACGGCGGGCTCGGCATGGGCCACTGACCGGCTCGACCACGACCGACCTACCACCGACCACCTCGGTCACCGAAGGAGCAGCATGGGCATTCTCGAGGGCAAGCGGATCCTGGTCGCCGGGGTCACGATGGACAACTCGATCGGCTTCGCGGTCGCCCGCGTTGCCCAGGAGCAGGGCGCGCAGGTCGTGGTGTCCAACTTCGGGAGGGCGCTCGGGATCACCAAGCGGATCGTCGGTCGGCTGCCCGAGCCGGCGCCGGTCGTCGAGCTCGACGTCACCGACGAGGAGCACCTCGAGCGGCTGCCCGATCTGCTGCGCGAGCACGTCGACGGGCTCGACGGTGTCGTGCACTCGATCGCCTATGGCAACCCGGAGACGCTGCTCGGCGGCAAGTTCATGGGGGGTCCCTGGCCCGACGTGGCACAGGCGGTGCAGGTCTCGGCGTACTCCTTGATGTCGCTGTCCCAGGCGTGCGCGCCGCTGATGGGCCAGGGTGGCTCGATCGTCGGCATGACGTTCGACGCGACGGTCGCGTGGCCGGCCTACGACTGGATGGGCGTGGCGAAGGCCGGGCTCGAGTCCTGCTCGCGCTACCTCGCCCGTGACCTCGGCCCGAAGGGCATCCGGGTCAACCTGGTGTCCGCCGGTCCGCTGAAGACCCTGGCGGCAAAGGCGATCCCCGGCTTCGAGGACCTCGAGTCGATGTGGAGCGACCGCTCGCCCCTGGGCTGGGACGAGCAGGACCAGACGCCGACGGCGAAGGCGGTCGTCGCCCTGCTCTCGGACTTCTTCCCGGCGACCACCGGGGAGATCGTCCACGTCGACGGCGGCTTCCACGCAATGGGGGCCTGACCGCCCGGACCGCGGAGCGCTAGCGTGCTCCGGTGACCTCCCTCGTCGAGCTGCGGATCCTCGAAGGTCCGAACCTGTACTTCCCACGTGCAGCCGTGAAGCTCACGCTCGACGTCTCCGGCCTCGCTGCCGGCTCCGAGCAGGACCTGCGTGCGTTCGGAGTCGCGCTCGGCATGACCGGGGTGCGTCCCGGGAGGGCCGACAGCGGCTTCCGGCAGCGTGCCGTGATGCGCCTCGTCGAGCGGCTGGTCCGCCGGATCGCGGCCGGTGCCGGGACGACGCGGCTGGCCGTGCGGGTGCGGCCGACGAACGACAGCCAGCGCGTGGTCGTCGCCTACCCGTGGCGCGACCGCAACCGGGCCCGGGCGCTGGGTGAGGCGGTCGCCGAGGTGCTGGACAAGGGCGTCGACGCGCTGCCGGCGGCCGCGGCGGCCGTGGCCGGTACGACGCGCGGCCCGGGACCCACGACGCTGCGGCCCACGGTGCCCGTCGTCGCGGTCACCGGCACCAACGGCAAGACCACCACCTCGCGCATGATCGCCCACATCGCCCGGGTGTCCGGGCGCCACGTGGGCTGGTCCAACACGGACGGGATCTACCTCGACGGGGTGCTGGTCGAGGCCGGGGACTACTCGGGTCCGAGCGGCGCCGGCCGGGTGCTGGCCCACCCGGAGGTCGAGTTCGCGGTCACCGAGACCGCGCGTGGCGGCATCCTGCTCAAGGGCATCGGCCTGGTCCACAACGACGTCTCGGTCGTCACCAACGTCACCGCGGACCATCTCGGGCTGCAGGGCATCGACACCGTCGACCAGCTGGCCGAGGTCAAGGGCGTCGTCACGAGGATCACCAAGAAGACCGGCTGGGCGGTGCTCAACGCCGACGACCCCCGCGTGCTCGCGATGCAGGCGACCACCCGCGCGCAGCCGTGGCTCTTCTCGCGCGACCCGGACTCGCCGGCGCTGCGCGAAGTGCTGGCCCGTGGGGGCCGGGCGACGACCGTCATGGACGGCTGGCTCACCGTGCTCCGCCCGGGCGCCGACCCCGAGCAGTTGCTGGAGATCGTCGACGTGCCGATCACCCTGGCCGGGCTGTCCCGGTTCAACGTGGAGAACGCGCTGGCGGCCGCCTCGGCGGCGCTCGCGGCCGGGCTCGACCGCGGCCAGGTGATCGAGGGGCTGGGCTCGTTCCTGCCCGACACGGAGCACAACCCGGGGCGGATGAACGTCTTCACGCTTGATGGCTACTCCGTGGTGATCGACCTCGCGCACAACGAGGCCGGCCTCGAGGCGCTGCTCGAGGTGATGCGCGGCATCGTCGCCCGCGAGGGGCGGACGATGCTGGCGCTGGGCGCCGTCGGGGACCGCACCGACGAGCTGGTGACGAACCTCGGGGAGATCGCCGCGAAGGGCGCCGACGTGGTCGTGGTCGGGCACAAGAAGCGTTACCTGCGCGGTCGCTCCACGGACGACCTCGACGCGCTGATGCGCGAGGGCGCCGCTCGGGTGGGCGTCGAGCATCTCCCGTCGTACCCCACGGAGCTGGAGGCGCTCCAGGTGCTCTGCGGTCTGGCCCGTCCCGGTGACGCGGTGGGGCTGATGTGCCATGCGGAGCGGCAGGAGGTGCTCGAGTGGATCAAGCGTTGCGGGGGCACGGCCGACGGGCCGGACGACCTGCGCGAGAAGGTACGTCACGCGCGTGCCTGAGACCGCCGCTCCGCTGAGCCGGACCGAGGTCCGTGGCCGGCTCACGCTGCTCGCGGTGACACTGGGCTCGGGGGTGGCCATCCTCGACGGCTCGATCGTCAACATCGCGCTGAAGTCGATCGGCGAGGACCTGGACGCCTCGCTGGCCGAGCTGCAGTGGGTCACCAACGGCTACCTGCTCGCACTGGCGTCGCTGATCCTGGTCGGGGGGGCCCTCGGTGACCGGCTGGGGCGACGCCGGGTGTACGTCGTCGGCGTCGTGGGGTTCGCGGTCTGCAGCATGCTCTGCGCGGTCGCGCAGTCACCGCTCCAGCTGATCGGGGCACGCGTGCTCCAGGGCGTCGCGGCGGCACTCCTGACACCGGGCAGCCTGGCGATCATCGAGAGCAGCTTCCGACGCGAGGACCGCGCCGGTGCGATCGGCTGGTGGGCCGGAGTCGCCGGGGTGACCACCGCGCTCGGGCCTTTCGTAGGCGGGTACCTCCTCGACCACGGCAGCTGGCGGTTGATCTTCCTGATCAACCTGCCCCTGTGCCTGGCGGTGCTGGTGCTCTGCCGCTGGGTGCCGGAGACCCGGGCCGGGGGCGCCCCGCGACCCTTCGACGTGCGCGGCGCGCTCCTGTGTGTCGTGGGGCTCGGAGCGATCACCTACGCGCTCACCGTCGGCAGGTCCAACGACCCGACCGTCTTCTGGCTGGCCGCAGCCGTGGGGGTCGCCGGGATGGTGGGGTTCGTGCTGGTCGAGCGGCACCCGGGGGCGATGGTGCCGACCGAGCTGTTCGCTTCGCGGATCTTCACGGCGGCCAACCTGATGACGTTCCTCGTGTACGGCGCGCTCGGCTCGGTGTTCTTCCTGCTCGTGCTCCAGCTCCAGGTGAGCAGCGGGTTCAGCCCGTTCCAGGCGGGGCTGGCCGGTCTGCCGGTCACGGTGGCGATGCTGCTGCTGTCGCCCCGGTTCGCGGAGCTGGCGGCCCGCACCGGTCCCCGGCTGCCGATGACGATCGGTCCGCTGTTCTGCGCCGCCGGGGTGCTGCTGCTGGTGGGCGTCGGCGAAGGCACGTCGTACTGGACGGGCGTGCTGCCGGGCATGACGCTCTTCGCCCTCGGCCTCTCCGGCCTGGTGTCACCGCTGACCGCGGCCGTGCTGGCCGCGGCGCCGGACGAGTACGCGGGCGCCGCCAGCGGGATCAACAACGCCGTCGCGCGGGCCGGCTCGCTCCTCCTGGTCGCCGCGCTGCCTGCCGCGGTGGGGCTGAGTGGCACCGACTACCGCGAGCCGGAGGCGCTCACCGCCGGCTACCGCGAGGGCATGGTCGTCTGTGCGGTCCTGCTGGCGCTCGGCGGGATCGTGTCGTGGCTCGGGCTGCGCGAGCTGCCGCCGGAGGTGGCCGGCGCGTGCACCGACCGGCTCGCCGGCGACGACCCCCCGCACACCGAGTGCGGGCAGCTGCATCCGAGCCAGGGGGTTCGGGAGAGGGCGGGCTGATTACCACGGGCCCGTGGTAACCGGCAACTTCCCTAGCGTTGTAGCCATAGGGAAGGGGATGGATACCACGGGACCGTGGTATTCGGCCCAGCTCACCCACGCAGCGCAATCCGCCCACCCGAGCACAGGTACGCCCGCCCGTCGTCCAGCTCGCCGAACTCGACGGGCCACCACGGCAGGCCCTCCGCGGCCCGGCCGACGAACCTCCGGCCGCCGGCATCGGCCGGCAGCATCCGCATCGTCGCCGCCTCGCCCGCCCACGGCAGGTCGGCGGCCGGGAGCACCTCGATCGTGAGCCCGCCGTCTCCGGTCGTCACCTCGAAGTCGACCGCACGACGGTGGTAGCGACCGGCGAGGCGGTCGAGGTCGCCGGGACGCGCGTCGAGATCGGGGCGCGGGCCCTCGGGCACGGCCAGGTCGGCGTACGACGCGAACACCTCGGGCAGCACCCGCTCCGCCAGCGACTCGCCCTCCGCGGAGTTCGTGAGCAGGCAGCAGGAGAAGCCACGCTCCGGCACCACGCGCAGCATCGCGGTCTGCCCGAGCGTGGCGCCGTCGTGGGCGAGCACCCGGACGCCGTCCCAGTCGCCGAGGCGCCAGCCGAGACCGATGCGGTCGAACGCCTTCGGGTTGGGTACGACGCCCTGCGGCTCCCGCATCTCCATCAACGACGGCGGGCCCGCGTCGAGGTGCATCCGGGCGTAGCCGAGCAGGTCGTGTGCCGTCGTCGTGATCAGCCCGGCCGGACCGAGGCTGCGCGGCAGCATCCACTGGTCGAACGGGTGGTCGGTGAGCGGGTGCTCGTGGTGACCCACCGCGGCCCGCCGCAGGATCGCGTCCTCCGGCAGCAGGCACACGTCCTCCAGCCCGAGCGGCTCGACCAGCCGGGCGCGGAGCGCCTCGTCCCAGAGGCACCCGTCGAGCACCTCGATGATCCGGCCGAGCAGCACGAAGCCGCTGTTGCAGTAGCAGTACACCTCTCCCGGCTCGGTGATCTGCGCGGCGTCGGCCAGCAGGGTGACATACCGCTCGATGCAGTCGTCGCCACGCCCGGTGTCCACGAAGATGTCGCCGTCAATGCCGCTGGTGTGGGTCAGCAGGTGGCGCACGGTCACCCGGTCGGACCGGTCGTCGACGCCCAGCCGTACGCCGGGCAGCACCTCGGCCACCGTCGCGTCGTACGAGAGCCGGCCCTCGTCGACGAGCTGGGCGAGCATCGTCGCGGTCCAGGTCTTGGTGATCGAGCCGATCTGGAACACGCTGTCGGGCGTCACCGCGACCCCGGTGCGGGTGCTGAGCACTCCGTACGCCTGCACGGTCTCGCGGCCGTCGACCCACACGCCGAGCACCGCTCCGGGGACCCCCGCGGCCCGGGTCGCCTCCGCGAGCAGTGCGCCGAGGTCGGTCACCCGGGGACGGCCTCCACGACCGGCTCTTGTGAGGACACCGGCGCGTAGTCCGGGTCGGCGACCGGGGCGTCGGGAAGGGACGTGGCACCGGCCTGGGCCTGGTTCGACCAGTTCTCCAGCTCGCTCATCACGGCGGGGTGCTGGTCGACGCACACCACGAGCAGGTCGCCGGGGTTCGCGCGGGCCATCGCGTGCCGGACGGCCTCGATCTCGTCGAGCACCACCTCGACCTGCTTGCAGCGTGCGCCGGCCTCCATAGCCCGGCGTACGCCCTCGTTGACCAGCGACGCGGTCTCGCCCCGCTCGCGCTTGCGCAGCGCGACGTCCTCGCGCACGACGACGACGTCGAAGTGCTGGGCAGCGATGTCGCCGAGCTCGCGCATGTCCTCGTCGCGACGGTCGCCGGCCGTGGCGATCACGCCGATCCGCGAGAGCTTGCCCAGCTCATGGGTCGAGGTGAGCCCGTCGCCGACACGGTCCACGAAGTCGCCGAGCATGCGCATGCCGGGAGCGTTGTGGCAGTAGTCGACGATCACGTTGACCCCGTTGACCTCGATCTCGTTGAGGCGGCCGGGGGAGAGGTAGTAGCTGGTCGAGAAGGTGCGGAGTCCCTGCCGGATGTCGTGCAGAGGGGCACCGGCGGCGAACGCAGCGGCGGCGGCGCCGAGGGCGTTCTGCACGTTCATCCGGGCCCTGCCGCCGAACGTCGCGGGCAGCAGGTGGGTCCAGGCGAGCTGCATGTCACGGCGGCCGTGGCGGACCACGATCATCTCGCCGCGCTCGGTCGGCTCGAGGACCAGCGCCTTGCCGCCGCGGCGGCAGTGGGCGTCGATCATGTCGCGCGTCTCGGAGCCAACCGCTGTGTCCCGCTGCGCCATCGAGAACCAGACCACCTGGCCGGAGCAACGGCGCCGCATCTCCCGCACCAGCGGGTCGTCGGCGTTGAGCACCGCGTGGCCGTCGCGGGGGACCGCCTCGACCAGCACAGCCTTGACGTCGGCCAGCTGCTCGACGGTGTCGATGCCACGCAGGCCGAGGTGGTCAGGCTGCACGTTGAGCACGACCGCGACGTCGTTGCGCTCGTAGCCAAGGCCCTCGCGCAGGATGCCGCCGCGGGCGACCTCGAAGACCGCGAAGTCGACGCGCGGGTTCTGCAGCACCATCCGGGCGCTGCGCGGGCCGGACGCGTCGGCCTTGATCAGCAGCCGCTCGTCGATCACGACACCGTCGGTGGAGGTCATGCCCACCTTGCGACCCATGCCCTTGAAGATGTGGCTGATCATGCGGCTGGTGGTGGTCTTGCCGTTGGTGCCGGTGACCGCCACGATCGGGATCCGGCTGGGCGCGCCTGGCGGGAACAGCATGTCGACCACGGGCTTGGCGATGAACTGGGGCTCGCCGATCGTGGGGTGTGTGTGCATCCGGAAGCCGGGGGCGGCGTTGACCTCGCAGATCGCGCCGCCGGCCTCGCGCACCGGCTGCGTGATGTCAGGGCAGATGAAGTCGATGCCGGCGATGTCGAGGCCGACCATGCGGGCGGCCTCCTCGGCGATCTCGACGTTCTCCGGGTGCGCCTCGAAGGTGCGGTCGATCGAGATGCCGCCGGTCGACATGTTGCCGGTGAGCGCCAACCTCACCGTCTCGCCCTCCGGCGGCACGTCGCTCAACGCGTAGCCCTGCTCCTCGAGGAGGTCCACGGCGGCGGCGTCGACCTTGATCCGGGTCAGCACCTTCTCGTGGCCGACGCCGCGACGCGGGTCTGCGTTGGCGGTGTCGACGAGCTGCTCGACGGTGCTGCTGCCGTCGCCGGTCACGCTCGCGGGCACCCGTTCGGCGACCGCGGCCAGACGGCCGTCGATGATCAGGCACCGGTAGTCCTTGCCGGTCACGAACGACTCCACGATCACCCAGCCGCGGCGGGACTGCCCCTCGGCGGTCACGAACGCCTCGCGCACCTCGGCCTCGGACTGCAGGTCCAGGCACACGCCGCGGCCGTGGTTGCCGTCGAGCGGCTTCACGACCACCGGGTAGCCGATCCGGTTGGCCGCCCGCACTGCCTGGTCAGCGGTGCGGATCGACTCCTGCTTCGGGACCGGCAGCCCGGCGGCGCCCAGGAGGCGGGTGGTGAGGTCCTTGTCGCTGGCTACGTCGACGGCGATCGCGCTCGTCTCGGAGGTCATGGTGGCCCGGATCCGCTTCGCGTGGACGCCCTGCCCGAGCTGCACGAGAGAGTACTGGTTGAGCCGGATCCACGGGATGTCGCGCGACTCCGCCTCGTCGATGATCGCCTGTGTCGACGGGCCGAACGCGGTGCGCTCCGCGCGCAGGATGAACGACTCCAGCTCCTGCTCGAAGTCGAAGTCGGCGTCATGCCGGACCAGGTCGTTCACCAGACGGACGGCCAGTTTGCTCGCCGCCAGGCCGACCTGTTCGTCGACGTACCCGAAGATGATGTTGTATCGACCGCGCTCGCCCTTGACCTGGCGGGTCTTGCCGCGCCGGATGTCGTGACCCACGGTCTGCTGGAGCGCGAGCGCGACGTGCTCGGTGACGTGCCCGAGCCAGGTGCCCTCGTTCAGGCGCTCGACGAAGCCGCCCCGGCGGCCACGGGAGCACGAGTGCTCCCGCAGTCCGGGCAGCAGCCGGAGCAGCTCGTCGGTGAACCCGGGCAGGGTGTTGGTCGGGAACTCCTCGAGGCTTCCGAGGTCGACGACGAGGTGGATCGAGCGGTCGTAGCTCCAGACGTTGGCGCCGCGATAGACCCGGGTCTCGACGATCTGCAGGTCGGGGGCGGGTGACTCACTCATGGGCGGCTCCTCGGGTACGGCGTGACTGGAGGCGGCGAACGGGCAGGGCCGGCACTTGGGTGGTCACGGTGCTTCCTGGGTACGGCGGGCCCGTCGTCGCCGCAGGACGGTCGGACTCACGTCTCCGGCCGCGATGTCACGAGCCAGCTTGCCCAGGTCACGCCCGGCCGCGGCCAGGTCGGCGACCGGACCCAGCTCGTCGACCTCCTCCTCGATCACCCGGGCCTCGTCGGGGATGAGTGTGCGCGTGGTCATGTCGAAGCGCGCGCCCGCGGGCAGCACGTGGAGCTCGACCCCGGAGGCCAGGATCGGCAGGTTGCGCTTGGCCTCGTGGGCGTTGGACACCATGTGGCCGCCGTCGAGGATCGTGACCGCACCGCGGCCGACCACCTCCAGCACCGGGCGGTCTGGGTCATGGCGGATCACGGCTCCGGTGTCCTCGTCGACGCCGATGCCGAGGAGCTGCGGACTCTGGGACACGATCATCAGCAACCGACCGTAGCGGTTGCGCTGCTCGAAGTGCTGGTCGATCACGCAGCCGGGGAGCAGGCCGAGCCCGGCGGCGACCTGGGTCATCCGCTGCTTCGGCGTCGTGCCCCCGGAGCCGAACGCCACCATGTGCGAGGACTGGATCGACGCCCCCGCCGACGTGCCGCCGACCGTGGCGCCTCGGCGGTGGGCGGCCAGGATGGCGTCTCCGAACGCGGTGCCGGCGATCACGGCCGAGAGCTTGAGCTGGTTGCCGCCGGTCATGAAGATCCCGGTCGCGTCGCCGAGCCGCTCGGCCAGTGCCGGGTCGTTGGCCTGCTCCCGGTCTTCGGGCCGGGCGCCGAACACCTCGTGGGCGCCGAGCTTGCGGAAGACGGCGTCGTACACCTCGACCACCTCGGGACCGAGCGAGCTCGCCGTCGGGATCACTGCGATGCGGGCGTCGGCGCCACCGGCGCTCTCGACGAACCGGGTCAGGACCGTGCGACGCCGCAGCTTGTCCTCGGCTCCGCCGATCACGAAGAGCGGCCCGGGAGTGTCGCCGGAACCGTGGCGGGACATCTCCGGAGGCGGCATGACAGGCACACTATCGGGATGCCAGAGTGGCGCCCGTGGGCACCCGAAACCGGATACTTGTCGTCATGCGTCACGCCAAGGCGGAGCCGTTCGGGGACGAGGATCACCAGCGCCGGTTGACCGAGCGCGGCCACCGTGACGCCGCTGAGGCAGGCGCCTGGCTGGCCGAGCAGGGGATCCTCCCCACGCACGCGATGGTGTCGTCCGCGGTGCGCGCAAAGGCGACGTGGGAGTCGCTGGCCAAGGGTGCCAGGAGCTCCGCGGTGGTGTCCTACGAGGACGGGCTGTTCTCGGCCGGACCGGACGCGGCCCTCGATGTGCTCCGCACCGCCGACCCGGAAGCGACGGTGCTGGTGTTCGTCGGCCACAACCCGACGGCGGCGTACCTCGCGCACATGCTGTCCGACGGCAGCCCCGACCCCGACGCCTTTCGCGCCATGTCCGAGGGTTTCCCCGCTGCGGCCCTCGCCGTGCTCGAGGTCCCCATCGACTGGTCCGACCTCGCCGAGGGTTCCGCCAGCGTGACCCACTTCCATGTCGGCAAGGGCTGACGCCGAGAGGTCACTTGTGGTTGGTGATAACGCACCGAGAGTGCCTGCGACTGACCTCTCGACGATCTTCTGGCAACCAGAACTGACCTCTCGCGGGACACCTCAGACGGGGGGAGACGGGGTCACGATGCCGTGCTCGGCGTCGGCGAGCTCGACCTCCTCGCGGGAGATGCCGAGCAGGTACATGATCGCGTCGAGGTAGGGGACGCTGACCGATGTGTGGGCGGCGTCCTTCACCACCTGCTTGGCGTTGAACGCGATCCCGAGGCCCGCGGCGGAGAGCATGTCGAGGTCGTTGGCGCCGTCGCCGATCGCGATCGTGGCCTCCTCGGCGATCCCGGCCTCGGCGGCGAACCGGCGCAGCGCCTGGGCCTTGCCGGCCCGGTCGACCACGTCACCGACCAGGCGACCGGTGATCGTGCCGTCGACCACCTCGAGGTCGTTGGCGGCCGAGTAGTCGATGCCGAGGTCGGCGGCGATCCGGTCCGTGATCTGGGTGAAGCCGCCGGAGACCATCGCGAACCGGTAGCCGAGGCGCTTGAGCGTGCGGACCAGGGTGCGGGCGCCGGGCGCGAGCACCACCTCGTCGTACACCTTCTCCAGGGCACCGGCGTCGAGCCCCGCGAGCAGCGCGACCCGCTGCCGCAGGCTCTGCTCGAAGTCCAGGTCGCCGCGCATCGCCGCCTCGGTGACCCGCGCGACCTCGGCCTCGCAGCCGGCGTACGCCGCGAGCATCTCGATCACCTCGCCCTGGATCAGCGTCGAGTCCACGTCCATCACGACCATCCGGGCGCCGCGCATCAGCAGGTTCGCCTTCTGGACCGCGATGTCGACCTCCTGCAGTGCCGCCTCCCGGGCGAGTACGGCGCGCAGCCGGTCGGGGTCGGCGCCGGAGATGTGCATGTCGATCGCGGTCACCGGGTAGCGGGCGATGCGCTCGATCCGGTCGATGTTGGCGCCGGAGTCGGCAATCCGGCCGGCCACGGCGGCGAACGCCTTGGACCTCAGCGGGCTGCCGAGCACGGTCACCCTGGTGCGCCCCTCGGGTCGGCTGCGGTTGTCGCCGGTCCCCTTGTCGACCTCCACCTGCATGTCCAGGTCGGCGGCGACCTGCTCGAGCGCGTCGCGCAGCCGCTTCCACTCGCGCGGTGCGGTCACCAGCACACCGAGGATCAGCCGGCGCCGGAGCACGATCTGCTCGATGTCGACGACCTCCACGCCGTACGACGCCAGGGTGCCGAAGACCCGCGACGTGACCCCGGGCCGGTCCCTGCCGGTCAGCGTGATCAGCAGCGTCCGAGGGATCTCGAGGTCGGCGTTCATCGCGCGTCGAGGCTATCCCGTACGGCCGGCGCGCTGGCCATGTCTCACACCGAGCACGCGGCGACCAGGGCGTGCCGCGCCGCCCGGTCGAGCGGCACCAGGGCCTGCCGGCGGGCCTCGATCTCCGCCGCCGTCACCGCGCCGCCCTCGTGCTGGACGGCGAGCCCGACCACCTCGCGGCACAGCATCGCCCGGTCGACGGTCTCCAACCGGCGCTGGTCCAGGTGGGGCGGGAGCGGCGCCGAGCCCTCGTGGCGCAGGTCGGTGAGCAGGTCCGCGATCTCCGGCCGCCAGCGAGCCACGTCGAGCTCGACGAGTCGTTGCGTGGTCTCCGCCAGCTGGCGGCGCAGGTCCGAGCCGGCCTGGTAGAGGTCGGGCGGCGGTGGCTCCCGCGCGTCCTTGGCTTGCCAACCGATCCCGTGCGGGGTCGGCTCCGGCACCAGACCGAGGCCGGCCCCGGTGACCACCACGGCCTGTCCCGCCTCGAGCGCCCGGGCGTTGAACTCCGGTGGCCCGGCCAGGCCGGCAGGGTCGCCGGGAACGGGCAGCGCCAGCGAGCACCCGGAGCCGCCGCTGCGTCGCAGGGTGCCGACCGCGAGGACGAGCGGGACCGGATCCTGCTCCAGGCCGACGACCACCTGCTCCGGGCCCGCGGCCCGGAGCGACGTCAGCATTCCGTCGACCTGCGCCCGACCCGCGAGGACGCTGCCCAGCCATGCCGACAGGATCGCCGAAACCGGGAGCAGAGGGGCGGACACGGGGGGAATGTAGCCGCCCGACGGCAGCGGCCCCGGGTTGGGTAGGTTGGGCGCGCCCCCCGCGTCGACCCGCTATGTCCCCTCCCGTCTCGACCAACGAGGTGCCCGATGGCCGCAGTCCTGGAGCTCGCCGACGTGACCGTCCGGCGCGGCCAGGCGACGCTGCTGGACGCCGTCAACTGGTCGGTCGACGAGTCCGACCGCTGGGTGATCCTCGGTCCGAACGGCGCCGGCAAGACCACGCTGATCCAGGTCTGCTCGGCGCAGATCCACCCGAGCGGTGGCGTGGCAGGCATCCTCGGCGAGGTACTGGGCACCACCGACGTGTTCGAGCTGCGCCCGCGGATCGGTCTCACCAGCGTGGCGATCGCGGAACGCATCCCGCGCGACGAGCGGGTGGGCGACGTCGTGGTCTCGGCGTCGTACGCCGTGATCGGGCGCTGGCGCGAGCACTACGACGAGCTCGACCACGACCGGGCTGTCGCCCTGCTGGTCGAGGTCGGTGCCGGCCACCTCGTCGACCGCACGTTCGGAACCCTCAGCGAGGGCGAGCGCAAGCGGGTCCAGATCGCACGGGCGCTGATGACCGACCCGGAGCTGCTGATCCTCGACGAGCCCGCGGCCGGGCTCGACCTCGGCGGCCGCGAGGACCTGGTCTCCACGCTGTCGACGCTCGCGCAGGACGCGAGCTCCCCCGCCACGGTCCTGGTGTCGCACCACGTCGAGGAGATCCCACCGGGCTTCACCCACGCGATGCTGCTGCGTCGGGGCGCCGTCGTCGCCCAGGGACCGGTCGCCGAGGTGATGACCGCCGAGATCCTCTCCGAGACGTTCGCGATGCCGCTCGTGCTGGGCCACGCAGACGGCCGCTTCACGGCCCGGCGCGCGTCCCGTCGCCACCGGCTGTGAGCCGGCTCCCCCGACCGGCTCCCGGGTAGTCTCGGCACATGGACTGGATCAGCCACAACCTGTGGGAGACCTGGCTGATCGCCGCGATCGGTCTCGCCGTGGTGGAACTGGTCAGCCTCGACCTGATCTTCGTCATGCTGGCGGTCGGCTGCCTCGTCGGGATGCTCGCGGCCCTGCTCGGCCTGCCCGGCGCGATCACGCTGGTGCTCGCGATGGGCTCCGCGGTCGGGCTGATCGCGTTCCTGCGGCCGGGCCTGGTCAAGACGCTCCACGCCGGTCCCGAGCTGCAGACCGGGGCGGCGGCACTGATCGGCCACCCGGTCCAGGTGCTGACGATCCTCGCGCCGGGACAGACCGGTCGGGTCAAGATCGGCGGCGACGAGTGGACCGCCGCCCCGTACGACGAGTTCGACGAGATCGAGCCCGGTGAACGCGCCGAGGTGGTCGAGATCAGGGGCGCCACGGCCTACGTCCGCCGCGCCTGAGACAGTGCACGGCACAACAAGGAAGAGGGGGCACCATGACCACCAGCTTGATCATCCTCGCGGTCTTCGTGATCTTCGTGGTCATCCTGCTGGCCAAGACGGTGCGGATCATCCCGCAGGCGCGCGCCGGCATCGTCGAGCGGTTCGGCAAGTACCGGGTGACGCTCTCGCCGGGGCTCAACATCGTGACCCCCTTCGTCGACAAGGTCCGCTACGTCATCGACATGCGCGAGCAGGTCGTCTCGTTCCCGCCGCAGCCGGTGATCACCGAGGACAACCTGGTGGTCTCGATCGACACCGTCATCTACTTCCAGGTCACCAACCCGGTCTCGGCGACGTACGAGATCGCCAACTACATCTCCGCGGTCGAGCAGCTCACCATGACCACGCTCCGCAACATCGTGGGCGGCATGACGCTCGAGCAGACGCTGACCTCCCGCGAGGACATCAACCGGGGCCTCTCCGGCGTCCTGGACGAGGCCACGGGTCGCTGGGGCATCCGGGTCGGCCGGGTCGAGATCAAGGGCATAGACCCGCCGCCCTCGATCAAGGACTCGATGGAGAAGCAGATGCGCGCCGACCGTGACAAGCGTGCGGTGATCCTGACCGCCGAGGGTCAGCGGCAGTCCTCGATCCTGACCGCGGAAGGCAACAAGCAGGCCGCGATCCTCTCCGCCGAGGGTGACCGCGAGGCTCTGATCCTGCGCGCCCAGGCCAACCGCGAGTCCGCGATCCTCAAGGCCCAGGGTGAGGGGCAGGCGATCCAGACCGTCTTCCAGGCGATCCATGACGGCCAGCCCGACCAGTCCCTGCTCGCCTACCAGTACCTCCAGATGATGCCGAAGATCGCGGAGGGCGACGCGAACAAGGTCTGGATCCTGCCCTCGGAGTTCACCAAGGCGCTCGAGGGCCTCGGCTCCTCGATCCACGAGATCGCCGGCATCCCGGTGAAGACCGACGGCCCGCTCAAGCGCGTGGACGCGCCGACGATCGAGCCGCCCACGGCGCCCGACTCGACCCTGTCCCAGGCACACGAAGAGGTGCAGAAGGCGATCCGCGCCGCCCAGGAGTCCGCCGCGTCGGCAGGGGGCCGACCCGCGGCGCGCACCTCGCCGCCGGCCGCCCCGCCGACGGATCCCGGCGCGCCGCCGGCCGACGAGCCACCGGTGAGCTGACCTGATCTCCTCGGTCTGGGAGGCGCTCGCCGTCCTCCTCGCCGGGGTGGCGGCCGGCACGATCAACGCGGTGGTCGGGTCGGGCACCCTGGTCACGTTCCCGACGCTGCTGGCCTGCGGCCTGCCCGCGGTGACCGCCAACGTCTCCAACACGGTGGGCCTGGTGCCGGGCAGCCTCTCGGCGGCGATCGGCTACCGCGCCGAGCTTGCCGGCCAACGCTCGCGGGTGGTCCGACTGGCGTACGCGTCGTGCGTTGGCGCCGTGGCCGGGGCGCTTCTCCTGCTGGTGCTGCCCGCGTCCGCTTTCGACGCGATCGTGCCGGTGCTGATCGCGCTGGGGGTTCTCCTGGTGGTCTTCGGGCCGGCCATCTCGAGGCGGGTCGCGGCCCGCGCCGAGTCACGCGGCGGCGTACCGCACCACGGCGTCTGGTGGGTGTGGCCCGCGGTGCTGCTCGCGGGCGTCTACGGCGGCTACTTCGGCGCCGCCCAGGGTGTGCTGCTGATGGCGATCCTGGGCATCGGCGTGGTCGACAGCATGCAGCGGCACAACGCCACCAAGAACGTGCTGGCGCTGGTGGTGAACGCGGTCGCCGCCTTGGTCTTCCTGTTCGTCTCGGATGTCGACTGGCGGGCAGTCGCGCTGATCGCGGTGGGATCCGTGGTCGGCGGCCAGCTCGGGGCAACGGTGGGCCGCCGGCTCCCGCCCGCCGTGCTGCGGGGGGTGATCGTGGTGGTGGGCGTGGTCGCGATCGTCACCCTCCTGCTGCGCTAGCCGCGTCGATCAGCCGCTGCAGGTGGGGCAACCAGTGCCCGGCGTAGCGCCGCTGGAGCTGGGGGATGCGCCAGTCGGTGCCCTCCACCATCTGCCGGCACCGGTAGCTGCCGCAGTGGCACCTGAGCAGGTACGACGGGTCAGCCGTGCTGGTCGCGTAGTCATGCGTGACCTCGTCGCCGGTCGAAAGGTCGCGCAGGGCCACCAGCGTGTAGCCCGCGCCCCAGCCGACCGACGGCTCGCAGCTGTGGTTGCCGAAGTGGACATCGGTGCCGGACGGCAGCACCAGGTGCAGGTCGTCGTCGACCACGATCGTGTCGACGTAGCGCTCACTGGCCGCGAACAGCTCTTGGAGCCGGGCCTTCGTCACCAGCCGACCGCCCACCCTCGCGACCTCCGCACCCGCCGCGACCGGCGCGGTTGCGAAGAGACCGGTCCCGGCGATCGGGCTCGGGGCAGGACGCACGTCGGGATGCAGCCAGCAGTCGGGCCCGGGCCTCGTCATGGGGCCGACCCTAGGCATGAGGCCCCACCGTGACCTCGCCCAGGGTCAGCCGCGGCGCGCCCTCGAGGATCTCGCCAAGCCGCGCCACCTGGGCCTCGAGCGCGCGCAGCCGGCTGGGGCCGAGGTCGGCCCAGGTCTCGACCGTGACCTCGATCCGGCGTCCGGACCGGCGCTGGTGCCAGACGCCCCGAACCACGCCGTCGACCAGGAGCACCGGGTAGTTGCCGGCCTGGGTGCGGGCCAGCGCGCGTGCCCAGGCGCGACCCGGGAACATCTCCTCCCGCGGCGCGAAGCCGACTCCGAGCGCGTCGAAGTAGGGAAGCAGCCGCACGCTCCTCCCGAGCGGCTCCGGTGCGGTGTCACCTGCGTTGACGAGGGCACGCCCGCGGTCGACGTCGACCTCCTGCGTGGTGGCCGCGTCGAGCAGGGCGCGCGCCCAGGACAGCGGCGCGGCGTTCCACCGGGCCAGGTCGGCCGGGGTCGCCGGACCGTAGGCGTGGAGGTAGCCCGCGACGAACCAGGGCTCGGCGACCTCGGGCGGAGCGGGGGCGAAGGCGGGGTCGCGTAGACGTGGGTTGGTGTAGGTGACCTTGCGCCCGCGGTCGACACCGAAGACGAGCACGCCCTCGTGGGCGCACCGGGCCACCGCCTGCCGCCAGCGCGGCCAGAACCCCTGGAACGCAGGCATCACCAGGTCGCCCGCCCACGATCCGGTGCGCGCGACCACCTCGGCGTCGAGCTCGTCGGCCGTGAGCTGGCCCTCGAGCAGCGTCTCGCCCACCGCGGCCACCACCTCGGCGGCCTGCGCCTCGGTGAGCCGGACGTCGGCCGGGAACGAGCCGGCACCACGGGGGACGTTGCCCAAGGCGCCCACCCACAGCGCGAGGTCACGAGTGGGCACCAGGTGGAGGGTGCCCCGGGGTCCGAACGTCTTGGTCAGCGAGCCGTCCGCCAGCGCCTCCCGCACCGTCCGCCGGGTGCTGCCCGGCAACCGGATCGCCACCGAGACCTCGGCCGCCGACATCACCTGGGCGTGCGCCGCGTGCATGGCGGCAGCAGCGCCGGCCGGTGTCGGGTCCGCGAGCGCACGGGTGAGCCCGTGCCGCGCGAGCCGGCGGGCCCGGACCTCCCGAGGCGTCAGGCGCGGGAGCGACACCGGTTCAGTCGGTGCTCGACAGCGACCGGAACCGCTGGACGAGTTCCTGGTCGGTCACCGGCAGGTCGACCCGGCCGTAGACCCACAGGATCAGCTCGGCGGCGGTGCCCTCGACGGTCGGCCGTCTGCCGCCGTCCTCCCAGGACAGCTCCGCCTCCGGTGTCTCCTGGCGCACCGTCCAGACCCGCTTGGTGTCGGTGGCGCGGAGCACCAGCTCGCCGCCGAGGGTATGCCCGATGCGGGCGACGTCGTCCGCATCGGCGAGGGACGTCGTGAGGAACTCCTCGACGCAGTCGTCGGCCACCTCCGGGTCGATCGCGACCTGGTGGCCGGCTGCGTTGGCCGCGTCGAAGTGGTGGACCGCAGCCTCCTGCACCTGGTGCCGGGTGATGAAGGCGACCTCCTGCTGCGGCGGGAACCACGTCCAGCACGCGGCGGACTGGTCAGCGGTGCGCAGCGTCTCGACCAGGTGCTCGGAACCGGACAGGAACGTCTCGAGCAGGTCGTCGTCGGCCGGTCGGCTGGGTCGCCGGCTCTCCTCCACCGGGGCGGACAGCCGCTCACCGGCGATCGTGCGCCAGAACCAGTGCACCTCGGTGAGGTGCCAGACCAGGTCGCCGACGTTCCAGTCCGGGCAGTGCTCGACTCGAGCAGGGAGGTTGCCGCGGGCGTCGTCGGCGAGACCGTGGCTGTGCGCGGAGATGGCCGCGAGGGTGCGTTCGAGGGTGAGAGGCATGCCCGTGACGCTAGAGGTCCGAGCCGACAGGGCCTCGGATTTCCCGCCTCGGGTGTCTCATCGGTCGACGTAGGCGTCGAGCCAGCGGCCGAGCTCGTCGAAGACCCGGTCGCGCGCGGGCTGCCGGGACAGGGTCACGTCGTGCATCGCGCCCTCGACCTGGGCGATGGTGACGTGCCGGCCCAGCGACGGCGCCCAGTGCCGGATCTGCTCCACGTCGAGCACGATGTCGGTGGACGTCGCCGCGTCGCCGAGCTGGGCCTCGGTGCCGCTCCGGGTGGAGCTGAGCACGAGGACCGGGGCCCCGACGTCGAGACCCCGATGCACCCGCGCGTGCGCCCGCCGTACGGCGCGCAGCCAGCCGGCGTACACGGCGAAGCTCTCGAGCGGCTTCCAGCGCAGGTCGAAGTCCCACTCACCGGCGTGGTCGCGGTGCAGGCTTCGCGCGTAGTGGCCGCTCACGTCACGGGGGATCAGCCGCATCGGCTGCCGGGCGCCGACCGCGTCGAGCACCTTGGTGCCCAGCGTGCGCATGAGCAGGCCGGCGTTCATCTCCAGCCAGGGAGAGTTCAGGGCGACGCCTACGACCCCCTCGGGCCGCCGGTCGTGCAGCCACAGCGGCACCGTGAGTCCCCCGGTGGAGTGCGCGCTCATCACCACGTGGTCGTGCTCGGACGCCACGACGGCCAGGGCCGCGTCGAGGTCCTCGTAGTACGTCGTGACGTCGGCGACGTACGTCGGAGTCTGGTGTGGCAGCCACGACCGGCCGTACTTGCGGAGGTCGAGCGCGTAGAAGTCGTAGCCGCGCTCCACCCACCAGTCGGCGGCGACGGTCTGGAAGAAGTAGTCGGCGAACCCGTGCACGTGGAGCACCGCGCGGTTGGTGGGCCGCGCGGCACGCCGGCTCACCAGCGTCGCCACGACCGCGCCCTCGTCGTCGGGTCGGAGCGGCAGGGTGCGGGCGGTGTACGGCGCACCCAAGACATCGGTGGCTTCCTGCGGGTCGGTCACCTCGGGATCCTCCCTCACCTCAGCGGGCGCCACTCCCGGGGAGTGTTCGTCAGGTGCCTGCCCGGGTGGCATCCTCCACGATCGGCGTGCCGGCGTCACTTTTCGCGGCGTCGGGCTGGGCGCCGGGCGCGTCACCCTCGCGCTGAGTGCGCACGAGCTCCTCGATCTTCTTGCCCGTGTCGGCGTCGACGCTCGTCCAGTACCGGAAGGCCCGCTCGAGCACGTCGCCCTCGACACCGCCGAGGAGATGACCGGCGACCGTGTTGACGAACGCCTCGCGGATCTCGTCGTTCCAGACCTCCCGGACCAGGGTGCCGGCCTGGCCGAAGTCGTCGTCCTCGGCGCGCAGCGTGTAGGCCTGGCGCACCATCGCGCCATCGGCCTCCCAGCCCTCGGTGACCTCACCGACCTCGTCGGCGTAGCCGCGACCGAAGGAGTTGGGCGCGTAGACCGGGTCGTCGCCGCGGTGCTCGTAGGTCATCGCGCCGTCCTGGGTGTAGGTGTTGGCGTTCTCCACCCGGTGCTTGTTGACCGGCAGCTGCTGGTAGTTCGCGCCGATCCGGTAGCGGTGGGTGTCGGAGTAGGCGAACACCCGGCCGAGCAGCATCTTGTCCGGGCTGAAGCCGATGCCCGGCACGACCGCACTCGGCTCGAACGCCGCCTGCTCGATCTCGGCGAAGAAGTTCTCGGGGTTGCGGTTGAGCGTCATCGTGCCCACCTTGATCAGGGGGTAGTCGCTGTGCGGCCACACCTTGGTGAGGTCGAAGGGGTTGAAGCGGTAGGTCTTGGCGTCCTCGTAGGGCATCGCCTGGATCGACAACGTCCACGACGGGAAGTCGCCCGTGTCGATCGCCGTCCGCAGGTCGCGGCGGTGGAAGTCGGCGTCCTCGCCGGCGATCCGGGTAGCGTCGGCATCGGTCAGGCCCTCCACGCCCTGGTCGCTGTGGAAGTGGTACTTCACCCAGTGCTTCTCGCCGGCCGCGTTGACCCAGAGGAAGGTGTGCGACCCGTAGCCGTTCATGTGGCGCCACGTGCGCGGGATGCCCCGATCCCCCATCAGGTAGGTCACCTGGTGCGCCGACTCCGGGTTGAGCGTCCAGAAGTCCCACTGCATGTTGTTGTCGCGCAGCCCGCTGCCGCCACGACGCTTCTGGGACCGGATGAAGTGCGGGAACTTCATCGTGTCGCGGACGAAGAAGACCGGGGTGTTGTTGCCGACCAGGTCGTAGTTGCCCTCGGTCGTGTAGAACTTCAGCGCGAAGCCGCGCGGGTCGCGCCAGGTGTCAGGTGAGCCCTGCTCGCCGGCGACCGTCGAGAAGCGGGCCAGCATGTCGGTCCGGACGCCGGGCTGGAACAGCGCCGCCTTCGTGTACCGCGAGACGTCCTCGGTGGTCTCGAACTCGCCGAAGGCGCCCGAGCCCTTCGCGTGCACGTTGCGCTCGGGGACACGCTCGCGGTTGAAGTGCGCCATCTGGTTCAGGAAGTGGTGGTCGTGCAGCAGGATCGGGCCGTCGGAACCCAGGGTCAGCGAGTTCCGGTCGCTGGGCGCCGGGGCGCCCGTCTCGGTGCTGGACCCGAGGCGGGCCTCCTCGGACGGCGCGGTCGCGATCGAGCTGTCGGTCGGCTGTGGGAGATCACGAGAGGAGGTCATGTCCTCGACCCAACCAGCCGTTCTGGAACGAGTCAAGAACACTCGGGGTGGAAGCCAGGTGGTCGATCAGTGCTGGTAGGTGCCGGTCACGATCGCCCGGCCGGCGGTCTTGAAGACCAGGTTGAACGACACGACCGCTGGGGACGCGTCGGAGTCGACGCCGAGGGTCTCCTCCGTCACTGCGTGCACGACGAAGTAGTAGCGGTGCACCTGGTCGCCCTCCGGGGGCGCGGCACCCATGAACCCGTGGCCGCCGCCGTCGTTGCGGCACATGAAGGCCTTGCCCGGCAGGTCGGCTCCTTCAGCGCCGGCACCGGCGGCGAGCGACGTGGTGTCGGCCGGCAGGTCGACCAGCACCCAGTGCCAGAAGCCGCTCGGCGTGGGCGCGTCGGGGTCGAAGCAGGTGACCGTGAAGCTCCGGGTGCCCTCCGGTGCGCCGGACCAGGACAGCTGCGGTGAGGTGTTCCCGGCGTCGGCGACCTGGTCGTCCTTCAGCGGCTGGCCGTCGGTGACGTCGTCGCTGGTGACAGTGAACGAGGGCACCTGGGGCAGCAGCTCGTAGGGGTCGGGGGAGACGGGTCGTTCGAGACTCATGCTGGCTCCTGGCAGGACGGCGATCGGTCACCGTCAACGTAGTCCGACCCGTGGTCGCGGGCCAACGACCCCTCGCATGAGGGGTTCGATGGGGTTGTGACCGCCTACGCGACGTACCCGGCCGGGCTCCGCCTGGCCGGACGACGCGTCGTCGTGGTCGGCGGCGGGCACGTCGCCCAGCGCCGGGTGCCGACCCTGCTCGCGGTCGGGGCAGAGGTCACCGTGGTCTCGCCCGAGGTGACGCCCGCGATCGAGGGGCTCGGCGACGAGATCACGCTGGTGCAGCGCGGATACCGGTCCGGTGACCTCGCCGGCGCCTGGTACGTGATCGCAGCGACCGACGACCGTGAGGTCAACGAGCTGGTCTCCGCGGAGGCCGAGGGCCAGCACACCTTCTGCGTGCGTTCGGACGACGCCACGCGCGCCACGGCCTGGACCCCGGCCGTGGGCCGGCACGACATCGTCACGGTCGCCGTCCTCGACAACTTCGTCGGCGGTCGCGACCCGCGACGCTCGGCCTACGTCCGAGACGAGATCCTGGCCGGGCTGCGGGACGGCGCGATCGCGGCACCGCGGCACCGCGAACGGACGGCCGGGGTGGTCCTGATCGGCGGTGGACCGGGTGACCCGGAGCTGGTCACCGTTGCCGGGCGCAAGGCGCTTATGGAGGCGGACGTGGTCGTCGCCGATCGGCTGGCACCTCGTGAGCTGCTCGGGGAGCTGCCGCCCGATGTCGAGCTGATCGACGTCGCGAAGCTCCCGCGCGGCAGGTCCACCGCGCAGCAGGAGATCAACCGGGTGATCGTGGAACGTGCCATCGCCGGCAAGCGCGTGGCGCGGTTCAAGGGTGGCGACAGCTTCGTGTTCGGCCGGGGCTACGAGGAGGTCGAGGCGTGCCAGGCGGCCGGTGTGCCGGTCACCGTCGTTCCCGGGATCAGCAGCCCGCTGGCGGTCCCGGCAGTCGCCGGCATCCCGGTGACGCACCGCGGGGTCGCGCACGACTTCACCGTAGTCTCGGGTCACCTGCCGCCGGGCCACGAGGACTCGCTGGTCGACTGGGACGCCCTGGGCCGGCTGCGCGGCACGGTCGTGCTGATGATGGCGGTCGCGAACGCGCCCGCGATCGCGGAGTCGCTGGTCGCGGCCGGACGGTCGCCACGGACCCCGGTCGGGATCGTCTGCGACGGCACGATGCCGGGGGAGCGCACCGTCCTCGGCACCCTCGGGAGCATCAGCGAGGACATCGCCACGCACGACGTACGGCCCCCCGCGATCATCGTCGTGGGGGGCGTTGTGGCGGTGGCCCACCCGGAGCACTTCGGGCCGTTGGCATAGTGGCGCCATGCGTGTAGCAGTCATCGGGACCGGGATCATGGGCGCCGGCATCGCCGGCTCACTCGCGCGGGAGGGCCACGAGGTCGTGGTCTGGAACCGCACCGCCGCCAGGGCGGAGGCCGTCGCCGGCGACGGCGTGACGGTCGCCGCGTCGGTCGCCGAGGCCGTATCCGGGAGCGACGCCTTGGTCACGGTGCTCTTCGACACCGACGCCGTGCTCGCCGTCACCGGGGAGATCGTCGGTGCCCTGGGTCCCGACGCGGTCTGGATCCAGACCAGCACGGTCGGGCCCGACGGTGCGCGACGGATCGCCGAGGCCGCCGGCGGGCAGATCGTCGACGCTCCCGTGCTCGGCACGAAGAAGCCCGCCCAGGACGGCACGCTCGTGGTCCTCGCGTCCGGGCCGTCGGGACTGCTGGAGAAGGCGAAGCCGGTCTTCGACGCGATCGGAAGCCGGACGGTGGTCGCGGGCGACCTCGTGGGGCAGGCAAGCGCCCTGAAGCTGGCCACGAACTCCTGGGTCGGGCTGATCACCGCCGGTGCAGCGCAGTCCCTCGCGCTGGGCCAGGCACTCGGCCTCGACCCCGGTCTCGTGCTCGAGGCGATCAAGGGGGGCCCCGCGGACAGTCCCTACCTGCAGCTCAAGGGTGCGGCGATGATCGAGGGCAGCTGGACCACCTCCTTCGCGGTCGACGGCGTGGTCAAGGACCTCGGCCTGATGATCGACGCCGCCGAGGGGGCCGACTTCCCGTCCGACCTGCTGCGGAGCGTGCGCGGGCTGTTCGAGGCCGCGTCTGCCGACGGGCACGGGGCCGACGACATGGCCGCCGTGCGCACCGCGTTCCCGCACAGCCCGTGACGGCCATGATCTGCCGATGACGCCCCTCTTCGGCAGCGGCCGGAAGCCGACGCTCCGCTTCGAGTACCGGGCCCTCGCCCCGTCCGGCCTCATCGACCAGTGCCTCTCGATCCACAACCGGACGACCGCCCCGGTGGTGCTGGCCGCGCGGGTCGCGATGTGCGACAGCCTCGGACAGCCGCTGCCCGAGGTCACCGTCCGCAGCGTCAATGACAGCCTCGAGGGCGGGCAGGTGCTGGTGCCGGGCGAGAACGTCGACTTCCTGTCGTTCTCCGGTCCCGGTGCGGAGCTCGTGCGCTCGGTCCAGGTGCAGGTGGACGCCGTCGAGGAGGTCGCGTTCCCCGAGGTGCGCGGCGTGGTCGAGGTGGTGCCGTGCGACGGGCTCGGCAACGAGACGCGCGCGGGCGACTCGGGGCTCGAGCAGCTGGCGCTGGTCAACCACGGCATGACCGCGGTGCCCGTCCGGGTCCGCGCCCTCGCCATGGACCAGCCGCCGCCCGGCCAGCCCCAGCAGGTGGTGCACGTCCTCGACCTGGTCGGGCTGGTCACGGCACCGCCCGGGACGTCGTACGTCGCGCTGCCCGAGGAGGTCCGCGCCGGGCTCGAGCAGCTCGGCAGACAGCAGTGGGTGTCCGTCAAGGCCGCCTTCGCCCGGTGACCCGGTGGCGACACTGATCGAGGTCACCGACCCCGCCGACCCGCGGCTGGCCGACTACCGGGACCTCCGCGACGTCCAGCTCCGGACGCACCTCGAGGCGGAGCACGGCCTGTTCCTGGCCGAGGGCGAGAAGGTGGTACGTCGGGCCGTCGAGGCCGGCTACGCGCCCCGGTCGTTCGTGATGGCACAACGATGGCTGGACGGGCTGGCCGACGTGCTCGCAGGCACCGACGCCCCGTGCTTCGTGGTGTCCGAGGCACTCGCCGAAGAGGTGACCGGCTTCCACGTGCACCGTGGTGCGCTGGCATCCCTGGAACGAAGGCCGCTGCCCGCCCTGGACGAGGTGCTGGACCAGGCACGGACCGTGCTGGTGCTCGAGGACGTGGTCGACCACACCAACGTGGGGGCGATCATGCGCAGCGGCGCCGCGCTCGGCATCGACGCCGTGCTGCTCTCGCCGCGCTGCGCCGACCCGCTGTACCGGCGGTCGGTGAAAGTCGGCATGGGCGCCGTCTTCACCATGCCGTGGACCCGCCTCGAGGACTGGTACGACGCCCTGCCGGCACTGGAAGCCCGTGGGTTCACGACCGTCGCGCTCACCCTGGCCGACGACGCCGTCCCCGTCGAGGAGGCGGTGTCCGAGGTCGACCGGCTGGCCCTCGTGCTCGGAACGGAGGGCCACGGGCTGTCGCCGCGCTGGACCTCGTCGGCGTCTCGTCGCGCCGTGATCCCGATGTCGGCGGGCATCGACTCGCTCAACGTCGCCGCCGCCTGCGCCGTGGCGTGCTACGTCGCTCAGCGGCGCTAGCTATCCGGGAGCCTGGAACCACGGGTCACGAAGGTCGAAGAAGTCCGGCTCCCCGATCGCGAGCGCGTTCATCTCTTCCATCATCGCCTGCAACTCCGGCGGCGGCTCCTTGGCCTCACCCTCGCGTGCCGCCTCCTCGGAGGTGAAGTACATCGCCATCGTCCAGGCATCGTCGTCGTGGGCGACGCTGACCGTGCCCAGGATGTCCGGCCGGTACGACGCCCAGTCGGTGTCGTCGGCGTCCATCAGCTCCTTCGTGCGAGCGGGATCCTTGGTGTGGCCCTGCATCACCTGCACGAAGCCCGCGGTGGCGGGGTCACCCGGGGTGTCCACCTCCACGTTCTCGGAGTCGTGGAACTGCGGTGCATCAGTGAACAGCTCCGCCATGTCATTCCACCAGGCGCCCTGCTCCGGCCGCTCGCTGTTGGCCCGGGCGGCCTCCGCGGACTCGAACCGGACCAGCGCGATGAGCCTGCCGTCGTCGGTGACACCTCCGGTGGAGCCCAGCCAGCCCTTCGCGGTGGGCCCGAGCTCGGTTGTCCATCTCTCGAGGACCTCGCGCACCTTGTCCTTGTCGGACACCCTGCCCTGGATCACCTGCACGAACATTTGCCGACCTCCCTCCGGTAGACGCCGCTCGCGTCTGCTTCACGGCGTTCGACGCTACTCGGCGGAGAGGGTCCGTCAACCGTCCGGCGCGAGGTGGACTACTCCATGCGCGCCGCGCCCGGCGGCGTCCAGACGTACGGGGTCGTGCCGCCGACGACGTGTAGACCCAGCCGCTCCAGGATCGGTCGGCTGTCGTCGGAGGCGTCGACCTGGAGCAGCGAGTAACCGGCAGCCACCGCGTCGCTGGCACGCCGGGCGACCAGCGCCCGATAGATGCCGCGACCCCGGTAGCGGGCCAGGGTGCTCCCGCCCCAGAGACCGGCGAACCGGGTGCCCACGGTCGGCGTCAGCCAGGCCGCGCTGACCACGCGGTCGCCGTCCTCGACCACGTACACCGTGGCCGGAGCGCGCGGGTCGGCGACACGTTCGACGAGGTCGTCCGCGAGCCAGCCCCAGTCCTCACCCCAGACCTCGGACTCCATCGCGGCCACGCGGTCCAGGTCGGCGCGGGAGCGCACCGTGCGCAGTCCGAGCCCGTCGGGCACGGGAGCATCGGTGGCGAGGTCCCTGGCGGCGCCGATCACCAGCGCCTCGTGGTCCTCGGGGACGAGCCCCCGCTCGCGGAGCACTGCGCCGAGATCGGACCGGTCGTGGTCGTAGGTCTTCCACTCGAACCGGCGGCTCCGCTCGGCGTAGAAGGCGACCGTGCGGTCGGCGAGTGCCGCCAGCTCAGCGTCGGTGAGCTCGGACAGCGACGTGGCCGCCATGGCGAACCCGCCCTGGGCGGTCAGGCAGCGCGTCAGTGGTCCGTCCTGGCTGGGCGCGCAGCCCGAGGGCAGCCGGCGGGCGAACGTCGAGCGCACCTCCGCGTCGTACGCCGCGAGCAGGCCGGCCGCGCCGCTCACGCCGGCCAGTCCGGGGGGTAGTCCGCGGCGGCCGCCTCCATGCGCTTGCGGAGCTTCTTCATCGACCGCGAGCTGATCCGGTCGCCGAAGACCGTGCCCCGGGTGTGGTCGGTCTCGTGCTGGAGGCAACGGGCCAGCAGACCGCCCCCCTGGTAGGTCACCGGCTCACCTTCGAGGCCGGTGCCGCGCACCCGCGCGAAGTCTGGACGGGCGCACTCGATGAAGGCGCCGGGGAACGACAGGCAGCCCTCCTCGCCGTCGTCGAGCTGGCGGCCGCGGCCCTCGGGGAGCTCGACCTCCGGGTTGCAGACGATGCCCCGGGTGACCACGCCGTCGTCATCCGGGCAGTCGAACACGAAGATCGCCCGGTCGACGCCGATCTGGCACGCGGCGAGGCCGACGCCCTCGGCGGCGTACATGGTGGCGGTCATGTCCGCGGCGAGCGCGCGCAGCTCCTCGTCGTACGACGTGACGGGTTGCTGGGGGGTGTGCATCACCGGCGTGCCCCACCGCGTCATCGGGCGGACCGTGCCGCCGTCGGGGAGCACAACGGACGCCGGGGAGACCTGGGGAGCGTCGCGCATGGCGTGATCCTAGGTGGTGGCACCCCGTGACCCGCGACACGCCCGCTGGTGTGGCGCAGTGTGTAACTCAGAGTTACATTTGAGGCATGTCCTTCATCGACGCAGCGAGGAGCGCGTTCGCGCCCGGCGGCAGGAACGGCCTGGCCAGGAGCGAGCGACGGGACCCGATCGGGCTCATGGTCGCTGCCCTCAACAAGCT
>Ga0207708_10000374_pt1 | contig 34964 bp, 32 predicted proteins | sample KBSK5101metaG_FD_184340 | JGI IMG/M metagenome (GOLD analysis project Ga0207708, IMG submission 184340) | Corn, switchgrass and miscanthus rhizosphere microbial communities from Kellogg Biological Station, Michigan, USA - KBS K5-10-1 metaG... | ecosystem: Host-associated > Plants > Roots >... | reverse complement strand
TCGAGCGGCCCTACACGCCGCCCGAGGAGGCGCGGTTCGAGCCAACGCTGCCGCGCCTGAAGCTGGGGCTGCGGCGGTTCCAGTTCGTTCAGATCGGCGCCTCGAACTCGCCCTCCGGCGTCGCCGCCCCGGAGTCATTCAACAACTTCTCGGTCGACGTCTACCCGGTGTCGCGGCTGGTCCGGATCGGGCTGACGTCGGCGTTCGGCTGGCAGTCAGGAACGTGGCTGTCGGACGGCGACTACTTCGCCACGCAGACGGTGTCGCTGGGACTGCAGTACAAGGACCTGGGCCGCGTCGTGCCGTTCATCGAAGGGTTCGGCGGCGTCGGCTACATGCGCCGGGTGCAGTTCGATCGCACGATCCCGACGGCGTTCTGGCAGTTCGGCGTCGACGCCGGGATGGAGATCTACGTCGCGCGCGTCGGCTATCTCAGCCTCGCCCTCGGTTACTTGCGGCCCATCAACGGCTTCGCGAAGCGCCAGCAGTTCACCAGCGTGTACGTCGACACCTGGTCCTTCAAGCTCGGCATCGGGATCTAGTGCGCGTCGCGGCCGCGGCGCAGGCGGCCGATCAGCCGAAAAGGCCGTGCTCGGATCTGAAGTAAGATTGGCCGCCTGGAGGCCGACACGATGACGGAGACCGGATCCAGCTTCGCGGGACGCAAGAAGTTCGAAGGCCCTGGCGGCACGCCGGGAGGCGCGGTCGAAGTTATCGTTGGCCTGCTGATGATCACCGTCGGCGTGTACATCGTGTTCGATCACGTCACGGTCCACACGTCGTTCTGGCGCTTCTTCGGAACGCCGGGAACCAGCTTCGGCTTGACGTTGCTGCCGCTGCTGGGCGGGATCGGCGTGCTGTTCTTCAACGGGCGGTCGGTGCTGGGCTGGCTGCTCACCGTCTCGGGGATAGCTCTGATTCTGGTGGGCGTGCTGATGAACCTGGACGTGTACTTCCGTCCCACGACGCTGTGGGGAACGATCGTGATGTTCGGGCTGATCGTCGCCGGTCTGGGCGTGTTCGCACGCGGCTTGCGCCCGCACGCGCCCAAGGCCTAGCCGCCCCCGCGCGAAGCGCGGGATCGCGGCTACCAGAAAAAACAGTAGTCGCACACCGCGCCTGCGGCGCGGAGCGACTAGAGCGCCGGCTCTGGTACACTGCGCGCACCTCGAAGGGAGAGTTCATGGTGCGTTTCGGTGTCGCGTTTGGTTTGATCCTGTCCGTCGGCAGTTCTGCCGTCGCGTTCGCCCAGCAGCCCGGCCAGGGGCCGCCCATGCCGATGGCGATGGACCTGGCGAAGGTTCCGGTCGGGAGCTGGGCCGAATACAACATGGTGATGGGCCAGCTGCCGGCCATGAAGATGCGCATTGCGCTGGTCAACAAGAGCGCCGAGGCGAACGTCACCGAGACGACGCTGGAGGGCGGGATGATGGCCTCCGCGGGCAAGATGGTCGTTCAGATGACCGTCGGACCGGGCGTCGACGGGACGGTGAAGAAGGTCGTCATGCAGCTCGGCGCCACGGATCCGATGGAGATGCCGGCGGAGCTGTCGGGCAGCAAGCCATTCACCAAGCCCAGCGCCAAGGGTCTGGTCGGACCGGAGACCGTGAAGGTCGCGGGCGGGTCGTACAAGACCAAGCACTATCGCGACAAGACACCGCAGGGGGAGAAGGTCGACTACTGGGTCAGCGACACGGTGCCACCCTTCGGCCTGGTGAAGCTGGAGGTCGACCAGAAGAACAACCCGCAGATCCAGGGCAAGATGAAGCTGGAGCTGACCGGGCTGGGCAAGGACGCCAAGCAGGTCATCACGAAGCCGGCCAAGCCGTTCGATCAGGCGGCGCTGATGCAGCAGATGATGGGCGCCGCCGGGCCGGGCGCGGGCGGGGGCGCGAAACCGGGCGCGAAACCAGCGCCGCCGGCTCCGGCGCCGGCACCGCCGCCAGCAGCGCCGAAGAAGTAGCGCAGCGCGGGACGCCGCATGGCTTCCGAGCGCACCGAGGAGCCGACACCCAAGCGGCTCGAGGAGTCGCGCCGCCGGGGCGAGGTCGCGGTCAGCCGCGATGCCATGTCCGCGGCGGCGGTGACGGCTGCCATCGCTGTCCTGGTGTTGCAAGGGCCGACGCTGACCGCGCGTCTGCTTGCGTATTGGAAGGGGGCGTTCGCGGCCGCGGCGGCCGGCGGAAGCGCGTCGTCCGCGCTGGCCGCGGGCGCGGGCGCGATGGCGCACGCGCTGGCTGTGCCGCTCGCGGCGGCGGCGCTGGTGGCCCTGGGCACGGGGCTGCTGCAGACGCGCGGCCTGCTGGCGCTGGGCGCCCTGCGCCCGGACCTGGCGCGGCTGTCGCCGGCGGCGGGGCTGGCGCGGGCGTTCGGCGGGCAGGCGGCGTTGCAGGTGGGCAAGGGCGTCCTGAAGGCGACGCTGGTCGCGTTGCTGGCCTGGCTGACCGTGCGGCCGTTGCTGGCCGGGCTGGCGGGGCTGGCAGGCGCGCCGATCCCCAAGCTGGCGGGCGCGATGGGCGTCGTGTCGGCGCGGCTCGCCGAGCGGGTCGCGCTGGTCGCGCTGGCGCTGGGCGCTGCCGATTACCTGCTGGTGCGGCGCCGGCACCTGGATCGGCTGCGGATGACGCGCGAGGAGGTCAAGCGCGAGTACAAGGAATCGGAAGGCGATCCCAGCCACCGTGCCGAGCGCCAGCGGCTGCACCGTGAGCTGCTGGAGCAACGAATGGTCGCCGAGGTCCGAAAAGCAGACTTCGTCGTGGTCAACCCCGATCACATCGCCGTCGCCCTGCGCTACGACCGCGACGGCGAAGCCGCGCCGATCGTGGTCGCGCGCGGCGAGCGCTTGCTGGCCGAACGGATCAAGCAGGCGGCGCGCGAGGCGGGCGTGCCGATCTTTCGCGACGTGACGCTGGCCCGGTCGCTCCGCGACCTGCCGGAGGGCGCCGAGATACCGGCGGCGCTGTACGAGGCGGTGGCGGAGATCTTGAGGGCGGTGTACGCGATGTCTTCCCCGTCCTCGTCCTCGTCCTCGTCCTCGTCCTCGTCCTCGTCGCCGTCCCCGTCCTCGACGTCGCCACGTCCCACTGGCGCTGGGTGGCGGCGCGCCTGACGATCAAAAAAAATAGCCGCACCCCCGCGCTGCGCGCGGGAGCGGCTAGAATGGCGGGTCCATGAAGAAAGTGCGCAAGGCGGTGTTGCCTGTAGCCGGGTTGGGGACGCGGTTTTTGCCGGCGACGAAGGCGGTGCCGAAGGAGATGCTGCCGCTGGTCGATACGCCCAGCATCCAGCTGATCGTCGAGGAATGCGTCGGGTCCGGCATCGAGGAGATCATCTTCGTCTCCGCGCGCGGCAAGTCGTCCATCGAAGATCACTTCGATCGCGCCGGCGAGCTGGAGGCGCTGCTCGAGAAGCGCGGCAAGACCGACGATCTCTCGCGCGTGCGCCGGCCGACGGAGATGGCCCGTTACGTTTCGGTCCGGCAGGCGGAGGCGCGCGGCCTCGGCCACGCGGTGCTGTGCGCGCGCGACGTCGTCGGCGACGAGCCGTTCGCCGTCGTGCTGGGTGACGACCTGCTGGACGCGAAGGTGCCTGGTGTGCGCCAGCTGATCGACGTCTACGAGAAGACCGGGACCGGCGTGATCGCTCTGAAAGAGGTGCCGGCCGGGCACGAACACATGTACGGGATCGTCGACGGCGAGCCGGCCGGACCGCGCCAGTACGCGATCCGCAAGCTGATCGAGAAGCCGGCGCCCGGGACCGCGCCGTCGCGGAAGGCGATCATCGGGCGCTACGTGCTGCCGCCCGAGATCTTTCCGATCCTCGCCGAGACGAAGCCCGGCAAGGGCGGCGAGATCCAGCTGACCGACGGGCTGGTGACGCTGTGCGACCGCCACGGGCTGGCCGGACTGGAAGTGGAGGGACGGCGCGACGACGTCGGCGATCGCGCCGGTTACGTCGTCGCGATGGTGCACTACGCGCTCAAGCGCGCCGACATCGCCGACGACGTGCGCGCGGGCGTGGCGCGCCTGCTGGCGGAGAACCCGGCGAAGAAGTGAACTGACGTTGGAGGAAGCGGGGGGCAACTTCCTCGAGGTCGCGGTCGCGCTGCCCGTCCAGGGCACCTTCACGTACCGCGATCCGCGGCCGGGTGTCGCGGCGCCGATCGGCGCGCAGGTGGTCGTCCCATTCGGCGCGCGCACGGTGACCGGCTTCGTCGTCGCGCGCGCGACCGCAGCGGGCGCGGGCGAAAGGCTCACAGCGCGCGACATAGAAGAGATCGTCGCGGGCGAACCCGCGTTCGACGAGCAGATGATCGGCTTCGGCCGCTGGGTCGCCGACTACTACCAGGCGCCGCTCGGCGAGGTGCTGCGCGCCGCGCTGCCACAGGGCGAGCAGGCGAGCGCGACGCGCGCGGTCCGCCTGACCGACGCCGGTCGGCAGGCGCTGCAGGCGCAGGAGCGCCAGCCGAAGCTGGTTCCGGACGCGACGCCCGCTTCGCCGCGTGATGCGATCCTCGCCGCGCTCGCGGCGGCGGGCGGTGAGCTGCCGTTGAGGCGGCTGGTGCGGACCGTACCGCCCGCCGCGCGGCAGCTGTCCCGGATGGTCGACGCGGGGCTGGTCGAGGTGGGCGACGAGGTGCAGGCCCGCCGTCCGCCGCCGACCGTCGCGTACGCGCGCGCGACGGGCGTCTCGCCCGATACGCTACCGCGGCGCGCGGGTGCGAAGCGGGCGCTGGCGGGCAAGCTCGCGACCGCCGCCGATGGGCTGGTCGTGTCGGCGCTGTCGGCCGCCGAGCGCGCGACGCTGCGGTCGCTGGTGGCGGCCGGCCTCGCGCGCGTCGAGCACCGCGAGGTGGTGCGACCGGCGCCCGACGTGCGCGCGGGCGTGGCGCCCGCCGGGATCACGTTGAACGCGGCGCAGACGCAGGCGGTCGACACGCTGACGACGGCGCTGACGGGGGGCTTCGCGAGCTTCCTGCTCCAGGGCGTCACCGGCTCGGGCAAGACCGAGGTCTACCTGCGCGTCATCGCCGCGGCCCGCGCGGCCGGGCGCGGCGCGCTGGTGCTGGTGCCGGAGATCGCGCTGACGCCGCAGCTCGCGGCGCGCTTCCGCGCGCGCTTCGGCGAGGACGTCGCCGTGCTGCACAGCGCGCTGCCGCCGCGCGAGCGGCTGGCGGCGTGGCGGCGGCTCCGCGCCGGCGAGGTCGGCATCGCGCTGGGCGCGCGCTCCGCGGTGTTCGCGCCGGTGCGCGCGCTGGGCGTCGTGGTCGTCGACGAGGAGCACGACCCGTCGTTCAAGCAGGAGGAGGGCGTCCGCTACCACGGGCGCGATCTGGCGGTCGTGCGCGCGCAGCGCGCCGGGGCGATCGCGATCCTCGGGTCGGCCACGCCGTCGCTGGAGAGCACGTTCAACGTGACGCGCGGCCGCTTCACCCGCCTGCTGCTGCCTGAGCGCGCGACGCCGCGGCCGCTGCCCGAGGTGACGGTCATCGATCTGCGCCGGCATCCGCCCGGCCCCGACGGGCTGCTGTCGGCGCCGCTGGCCGACGCGCTGGGCGCGGCGCTGGCGGCGGGCGAGCAGAGCATCCTGTTCCTCAACCGCCGCGGGTTCTCGACGCTGCTGCTGTGTCACGCCTGCGGCCACGTCGTGCGCTGTCCCAACTGCGCGGTGTCGATGACCTACCACCGCGGGCGATCACGCCTGGTCTGTCACTACTGCGGCCGCCTGCAGCACGTGCCGGAGCGCTGCCCTTCGTGCGGGTCGACGCGGATGGAACGCATGGGGATCGGCACCGAGCACGTCGAATCGATCGTGCGCGATCGCTTTCCCGACGCGCGCGTCGCGCGGCTCGACCGCGACACCGCCGGCGAACGGGCCGCCCCGGGCAGCGGCCTGGACGCGATCCTGGCGCGCATGCACGCGGGAGAGATCGACGTCCTGGTCGGCACGCAGATGGTCACCAAGGGCCACGACTTCCCGGGCGTGACGCTGGTGGGTGTGCTCAAGCCCGATCAGACGATGAACCTCCCCGATTTTCGCGCCGCCGAGCGGACCTTCCAGTTGATCGAACAGGTGGCGGGGCGCGCCGGCCGCGGCGATCGTCCGGGGCGCGTGATCATCCAGACCTACGCGCCCGATCACCCGGCCATTGTCGCCGCCGCGACGCACGATTACGAAGGCTTCGCGCACACCGAGCTGGCGGCGCGCGAGGAGACCGCCTACCCGCCGTTCACGCGCATGATCGCGCTGCGCATCGATGCGCGCGACGGGGCGCGCGCCCGCGCCGCCGCGACCACGGCCGCGGACGCGGCGAAGCGCGCCGGCGCCGCCGTCACCGTGCGCGGTCCGGCGGAGGCGCCGCTGGCGATGCTGCGCGGGCGCGTGCGCTGGCAGGTCTGGCTGGCCTCGCGCGATCGCGCCGCCGTCGCCGCTGCCGCGCGCGCCGCGGCGGACGCGGTCAGCGCCACCGGCGATCTCCGCTTCGCCATCGACGTCGATCCGCACAGCACGCTGTAGACGCCCGTCCCGGTTCAGGCGTGGCCGGCCATGTGGCGGCCGATGACGGCCAGGTCTGCGCTCTCGATCGGCGTCTCGTGAACCGCGCGGCCGTCACTCATGACGACGACGCGATCGGCGAGCGCGAAGATCTCGTCGAGATCAGCGCTGATCAGCAGCACGGCGGTGCCGCGGTTGCGCGCCTCCATGATCCGCGTGCGTATCTCGGCGACCGCGGCGAAGTCGAGGCCGAAGCACGGATTCGACGCGACAAGCAGCGACACGTCCTCCGACAGCTCGCGCGCGAGCACCGCGCGCTGCACATTGCCCCCCGAGAGCGACGAGATCGCGACGTCCGGTCCAGGCGTGCGGATGCCGTAATCCTTGATCAGCCCGCGCGCGTGACGGCGGAGAGCGCCCGCGCTGACGAGCGCGCCCGCCCAGCTGAACGGCGGCCGATCGAAGCGCCGGAAGCCGATGTTCTCGGCGACCGACATCGTGCCGACGCACGCGTTGCGCAGTGGCTCGTCGGGAAGGCAGCGGACCATGAGCGCGCGCATCTGGGAGCGCTCGGCCACATAACCGCGGCCAGAGATGTGAATCTGCCCACCGCGCGCCTCGCGTTGCCCGGCGAGCACCTCGACCAGCTCCTCCTGACCGTTACCGGATACGCCCGCAATGCCCAGGATCTCGCCCGCCCGCACTTCCAGGCGAAGCTCGGAGACCGCGGGAATACCCAGGTCGTCGTCAGCGGTCAGCGAATCGATGCGCAACACGACGTCGCCGGCCGCGCGCGCCGCGCGGGTGCCGGTAGCACGCGGCGGCTCGTCGCCGACCATCATGCGCGCCATCGCGTCGGGGGTCAGATCGGCGACCCGCCCGCGGCCCGCGAGGCGTCCCCGGCGCAACACCGTCACCTCGTCGGCGAATTGCATCACCTCGCGGAACTTGTGCGAGATCATCAGCACCGTCAGGCGGCCTTCCTTCACCATCCCGCGGAGAAGGCCCAGCACCTCGTCGGCCTCCGAGGGCGTCAGCACCGACGTCGGCTCGTCGAGGATGACGATCGTGCTGCCGAGGTAGAGCTGCTTCAGGATCTCCAGCTTCTGCTTCTCGCCCGCGGCCAGCGTGTGCACCGGGCGCGACGGATCGAGGCGGAAGGGCATCGTCGCCATGAACTTGGCGACCGACGCGCGCTCCGCCGCCCAGTCGAACACGAACGGCAGGTGCTGCCGCGCCAGCACCAGGTTCTCGGCGACCGTCATCGCTTCGACGAGCGTGAAGTGCTGGTAGACCATGCCGATGCCCTGCGCGGCGGCGTCGCGCGGGCTGTCAATGCGCGCCTCGACGCCGTTGACGTTCACGCGGCCTGTGTCGGCCCGGTAGTAGCCCATGATGCACTTGACCAGGGTGCTCTTACCGGCGCCATTCTCGCCCAGCAGCGCGTGCACGGTCCCGTGTTGCAGCACGAGCGACACGTCCTGCAGCGCGTGCAACGATCCGAAAGACTTGGAGAGGCCGGTCGCTTCCAGCGCGGGCGGTGGGCGCAGCGAAACCGTCTCGACCGAATCGCTGTCGGTCCCTGCGACGCTCACTTCGCCACCCGCAGCTCGGCGGGCTGTCCGTGCAGCGCCCGATCACGCGAGCTGGTCGCGATGATGATGGCCAGCGTCAGCACGTACGGTGCGGCGTTGAACAGGTAGTAGCCGGACATCACGCCGACCGACTGCAGCGCGGGGCCGAGCGCGCTCGCGCCGCCGAACAGCAGCGAGGCGGCGAGACAGCGCACCGGATTCCAGCGCGCGAAGATCACCAGCGCGACCGCCATCAGTCCCTGGCCGCTCGACAGCCCTTCGTTCCAGCTGCCCGGGTAGAACAACGACAGGAACGACCCGCCCACGCCCGCGAGGAAGCCGCCCGCCATGGTCGCCAACAGGCGGACGCGTGCCACGTCGTAGCCCATCGCGCGCGCGGCGTCGGCGCTCTCACCCACGGTGCGGATCACCAGGCCCCAGCGCGTCCGCAACAGGACGAAGCGCACCGCGACCGTCATCGCCAGCCCGAGCACGAACAGCGTATTGATCTGCAGCGCGGATCGCACCTGGTCCGAGGCGGACCACCAGCCGGCCGAGAACGACGGCAGGTGCGGCGCGCTCGGTCCTATCAGCGGCTTGCCCAGGAAGAACGCCAGTCCGACGCCGAACAGCATCAGCGCGATGCCGACGGCGACATCGTTGACGCGCGGGCGGGCGCACAGCGAGGCGTGCAGCGCGCCGAGGACGACGCCCGCGATGCCGGCGGTCAACACGCCCAGCCACGGTGACCCGCTGATATACGAGACGCCGTACGCGGACATCGCGCCCATCACCAGCGTCCCCTCCAGGCCCAGATTCACGCGCCCGCTCTTCTCGGTCAGACATTCGCCCAGGCTGACGAACAGGAACGGCGTGCTGATGCGGATCGCGCCGCCGACGACGCCGAGGAGGACGCCGCTTGCGGCGCTCATGCGGCCGCCTTTCGCAGCGGCAGCCACCGCCGCCCATAAAACGTGTCCGACAGAAGGATCGCCAGGAAAAGGATCCCTTGCAGCACGTTCACCGTCGCGTCAGGCAGCTCGAACACGCGTTGCAGCAGGCCGCCGCTGGCGCCGATGCCGCCCAGCAGGATCGCGACCGGAACGATGGCAATCGGGTTTGCGCGCGCGATGAACGCGACCAGCACGCCGGTGTAGCCGTATCCGGTCACCAGCGACGCGTTCGCCGTGCCGTGAATCGCGGACACCTCGATCGCGCCCGCGACGCCCGCGGCCAGTCCCCCCAGGAACGTCACGACGACGATCAGCCGTCGTACCGCCAGCCCGTTCAGCAGCGCGGCGCGCACGTTGCCGCCCACCATCCGCGCGGCGAACCCGAACGTGGTCCGCTGCATGAGGACCCAGAAAAGCAGACACGCGCCCAGCCCCCACACCAGCCCCCAGTGGACGTCGAGGCCCGGCAGCGGACCGAGCATGTTGTCGTCGCCGATCGGCAGGGTCGACGGCTTGTTCAGGCTGGCAGGATCGCGCAACGGCCCCTCGACCAGGTGGTTCAAGAGCGCGATCGCGATGTAGTTGAGTAACAAGGTGCTGATGGTCTCGTTCACGCCGCGGAACGCACGCAGGGCCCCGGCTACCGCGATCCACCCGCCGCCGACGAGCGCGCCCGTCACCAGCATCGCGACCTTGATCGACAGCGGGGCGTGCAGGTGGATCCCCACCGCGGCCGCCGCCAAGCCGCCCAGCACCATCGCGCCCTCGCCGCCGAGCACCACCAGTCCCAGGCGCAGCGGCAGCGCGGTCGCCAGCGCCGTCAGCATCAGCGGCGCGGCCCGCTGCAGCGTGTTCTGGAACGAGAACCACGTGCCGAACGAACCGCGGAACATCTCGCGATAGACCGCCAGCGGGTTGCGGCCGGTCAACGCCATGAATACGCCGAACAGCAGCAACGCCGCGCCGATCGCGGCGCCCGGGACCGCGATCGATTCGATGGCGCGCCGGATCGCGGCGCGTCGGGCTTCGTCGTCCTCGGAAGCTGCCGCCGGTACGCCGGCGACGTCTAGAGCGATTGCCACATGCCCTCGCGGCGCGGCGTCTGCTAGTGCGTCTTCCCGACGACGCCTTCCACCAGGTAATCCATCTTCTCGAGCGCGACGTCGGTCTGCTTCTGCTCGACGCCCGCGGCGATGACGACCTTGCCGGTGTTGTCCTTGAGCGGGCCCTTGTAGATGACCATCGTGCCGTCCATGAACTTCGCCTTGGCGGCGTCGGCCTTCTTCTTTGTCGCCGCCGAGACCGCCTTGCCGTACGGCGACACCTTCACGAACCCGTCCTTCAGACCGCCGCGCAGCAGGTGCGGGTACGTCTTGCCGGCCTGGACCCAGGCGACGTAGTCGCCATAGACCTTGCCCCAGTTCCACTCCGCGCCGGTCAGGTAGCCCTTGGGTGCGAGCGCCGCCTGGTTGGCGTGGTAGCCGGTGACGAACACACCGCGGCGTTCGGCCAGCTCGACGATCACCTTCGGCGAATCGACGTGCATGGTCAGCACGTCGACGCCTTGATCGATCAGGCTGTTGGCTGCCTCCGCTTCCTTGACCGGCATCGCCCAGTCACCGGTGAAGATCACGCTCGTGGTGGCCTTCGGGTTTACCGACCGCGCCCCCAGCGTGTACGAGTTGATGTTGCGAAGCACCTGCGGGATCGGCTTGGCGGCGATGAATCCGAGCTTTCCGCTCTTGCTCGTCAGACCCGCAACGACACCCGCCACGTATTGCGCTTCGTCGATGTAGCCGAAGTAGCTGCCGACGTTGGCCGGGTGCTTGCCGTCCTGATACAGACCGCCGCAGTGCAGGAAGGTGACGTTCTTGTACTTGCCCGCTTCCTTGAGGATGTGCGGCTCGAAGTACCCGAACGACGTCGGGAACAGCAGCGTCGCCCCATCGAGGTTGATCATGCTCTCCATCGTCTTCTGCACGGCCATTGTCTCCGGGACCATCTCTTCCTCCCGGATCTTCACGCCGGGTAGCTTGGCGAGGGCGGCCGCTCCCTGGGCGTGGGCCTGGTTGTAGCCGTAGTCAGTCTTGGGACCGACGTAGACGAACCCGATGGTCAGCGGCGGGGCGGCGTGGGCGACGTTGCTGCGCGTTCCCTCGCTCCAAATGCCGAGAATCACGGCGATGGTGGTGATCCAGGTGAGGCGCCTCGAAATCGTGTCGACGAACAGGAATCCGATCTTTCGCATGCGGCCCTTATAGGTCGCGCGATGTTTCCAATTGTTTCTACGGACTCAATTGTTCGTTAATTCCACGCGGACCCCCTGGCGGGGCCGCGGATCGTGTTTCCGGATGTTCGAGCCAGCGCATATCGTGCCACGCGGACGTCTGGTAAATTGCGGATATCTAGATGAAGTTGCTGATCATCTCGGGCCCTTACGAGGCGGACAGGCTCCGTAAGGCCGCGGTGTCGGCTGGCTTCGAGGCCGTCGCGGTCGAGCCGGGCGAGAGCCTGTCGGGCTGGATCACCGCCAGCCGCCCCACGCTGATCGTGATGGCGCCGCAGATGGTTCACGCCGATCCGGTGCAGGCGCTGGCGAAGGTCAGGTCGGTGCCGCGCGGCCGCGTGCCGATCTTCCTCGTCGGTGACGGCGCGGATGAGCCGCGCATGGCCGGCCTCGCCGACGGCTTCTTCATCCGGCCGGTCGCTCCGGACGAGCTGCTCGCGCGGGCGCGCGCTGTGCTCAGCGCATCGCCCAAGGACGGCAACGGCGCCCCGCGCGCCCGTACGCGCACCGGCGAGAATGTCGCCACGCCCCCCAGTCAGGAATTCGCCCAGGGGTCACGCACGCCCCGCGGCGGCCCGAACCTGGGCCGGCCCGCGGTCGGGCTGAAGCCGCTCAAGGCGACCGCCGTCGCCAGCACGTCCAAGCCGCCGCCGATTCCGCCCTCGGCGGGCGACGCCAGCGCGCTGCTCGCCAAGCTGGGCGCGGGCATCGACGACGTGTTCGAGGCCGACCTCTCCCGGGCGCTGGCGTCGGCGCCCCGCACGGCCACGGCGCCGGAGGGCGATCGCGAGTTCGACGACATGCCCACCGACGACCGGCGGCAGCGGTCGGCGTCCGATCGGCGCGCTTCGCTGCTGGCGCGCTACGCGCTGGTCGAGGAAGGCGACTACTTCCAGATCCTGGGGATCGCGCGCGACGCGTCGGCCGCCGACATCCAGATCGCGCACGACCGGATCGCGCGCGAGCTGGCGCCCGACGCGATCGATCCCGCGCTGGTGAGCGAGCTGGGCGAGAGGCTGGACGCGATCCGCGAGGTGGTGGGCGAGGCGCTGCGCGTGCTCCGGGACGAGGGACTGCGGCCGCGCTATTCGAAGCACCTGTCGTGAGGGCGTGACGCGATGACCCCCCTGCGGGCGGTGTTCTTCGGCTCGCCCGCGTTCGCGGTGCCGTCGTTGCGCGCGGTCGCCGCGAACACGACGCTGGTGGCCGTCGTCAGTCAGCCGGACCGCCCCGCGGGCCGCGGCCAGGAACGGTCCGCGCCGGCGGTGAAGGTCGCCGCGACCGCGCTGGGCGTGCCGGTGATCCAGCCCGAGAAGGTGCGGACGCCCGAAGTGCAGGCGGAGCTGGCGGCGTTCGCGGCCGACGTCTTCATCGTGGTTGCCTACGGCCGCATCCTCCCGCAGGCGCTGCTGGATCTGCCCCGGCTCGGCGCCTGGAACGTCCACGCGTCGCTGCTGCCGCGGCTGCGCGGCGCCGCGCCGATCCAGTGGTCGTTGATCCGCGGCGACAGCGAGACCGGCGTCGCCATCATGCGCATGGAGGCCGGGCTGGACACGGGGCCGGTGGCGGCGATGCGCGCGCTGCCGATCGCCGACGACGACACGGCCGGGACGCTGTCCGACAAGCTCGCCGCGCTGGGCGCGGCGCTGCTGGCCGAGACGCTGCCCGCGATCGCCGGCGGCGGCGTCGCGCTGACGCCGCAGGATCATGCGCGCGCGACCCTGGCGCCGATGCTGACGAAGGCGGACGGCCGACTGACGTTCGATCGGCCGGCGCGCATCGTCTCGGCGCACGCGCGCGGCGTCGATCCATGGCCGGGCGCCAGCGCGCTGCTGGAGGGCGAGCCGCTGAAGCTGTTCGGACCGCGCGTCGTCGCGGCCGACGGCGCCGCCGGGCGCCCGGGCGAGGTGCTGGGCGTGCGTCCCGAGGGCCTGGCCGTCGCTTGCGCCGACGGGGCGGTCGCGTTCGCGGAGCTACAGCGCGCGGGCGGCAAGCGCCTCGCCGCCGCGGCCTTTCTCACCGGGCACCGCATCCCCGCGGGCACGGTCCTCGCGTGAGCGCGCCCAAACTGCCGGCAGGGCGCAAGCCGCCGGCCGGACGCAAGCCGTCGGAGCCCGCGCGCCCGCCGGCCGCTGTCACGGCGCGCTCGCTCGCCCGCGCCGTGCTCGAACGCGTCGAGGTCGGCGGCGCCTACGCGAACCGGGCGCTGTCGGCGGCGCTGGACCGAACGCCCGCGCTATCCGCCGAGGATCGGGCGCTGGCGACGGAGCTGGTGTACGGCGTCCTGCGCCGGCGCGGCCGCATCGATCGCGCGCTGCAGGCGCTGGCGACCAGCGGCCTCGACAGGCTGGATGCGCGCGCGTTGATCGCGCTGCGGGTGGGCGTGTACCAGATCCTGTTTCTCGATCGCATCCCCGACTACGCGGCGGTAAATGACGCAGTCGACGCGTGCAAGCAGGCGGCGGGGCGCGGGGTCGCCGGGTTCGCGAACGCGCTGCTACGGCGCCTCGCGCGCGAGGGCGAGCCGGCGCTGCCCGACGCCGCGGCCGATCCGGCCGCTTACCTGGTCGCCGCGGCGGGCTTGCCCGCCTGGCTGGCGGAGCTGCTGCTCGCCGAGCGGCCCGCGGCCGAGGCGCTCGCGTTCGCGGCGAGCATCGCCGACGCCGCGCCGGTCACGCTGCGCGCGAACACGGGGCGCGTCACGCGCGACGACCTGGTGGCGCGGGTGACGGCGGAGCGCGCCGGCGCCGTGCTGACGCCGTCGCCGATCGCGCCAGACGCGCTGGAGGCGCGCCACCTGGATGCGCTCGCGACGACGCAGGCCTGGCGCGACGGGCTGTTCGCGATCTCGGACGCGGGCGCGCAAGTCGTCGTCGAGCTGTGCGGCGCGGCCGCGGGCGAGCGGATCCTCGACGCCTGCGCGGGCGTGGGCGGCAAGACCGCGCACCTGCTGGCGCTGGCCGGCGATCGCGCGCGCGTCGACGCGCTGGACGTCTCGGCGGACAAGCTGGAGACGGCGCGCGCGACCTTGCAGCGCCTGGGGCTGACGGGCGCGACCTTCGCCGCTGCGGATCTGGCGAGACCGCTGGCGGATCCGACGCCGCGCTACCACCGCATCCTCCTGGATGCGCCGTGCAGCGGGCTGGGCGTGCTGCGCCGTCACCCCGAGGCGCTCGCGCGTCGCGTGCCCGCCGATCTGGAGACGCTGGCCGCGCAGCAGCTGCGCATGCTGTCCGCCGTCGCGCCGGCGCTGCTGCCGGGAGGCGTGCTGGTGTACGCGGTCTGCACGTTCGAGCGGCGCGAATGCGAGGACGTCGTCGCGGCGTTCCTGCGCGCGCATCCGAAGTTCGCGATCGAAAACGCGGCGGCGGCGGGCGGTCGCGTGCCCTGGACCCGGCTGACGGACAGCGCGGGCGCGGTGCGCACCTGGCCGCACCGCGACGGCGCCGACGGATTCTTCGCGGTGCGATTGCGGCTCGCGTCCGCCTGATCGGCAATACAATGCGCGCATGACGACGGCCGTCGTTGCGCACGAGCTCGACGACGATCTGCTGGCCGTGTGCGCCGCCATGCTGTCGCCGGCCGGCTGGCAGCCCGTCGAGGGACATCCCGCGCTGTTCCTGCGTTCGAACATGGCGCTGCTGTCTGCGCTGCGCTGCACGCTGACGACCAGCAGCGTGACGGTCGCGTCGGCGTCGATGACGTTCGAGGAGGATCGCCCCCTGCAGATCACCGTGCAGCCGCGTGGGCGCGACGGGTTCGCGGCGGTCTGCGATCTGTTTGGCCGGCACGCCGGCGCGCTCGATCGGCTGGACTACGAGGCGTGCGTCGCGGATCTGCTGCGCTACGTGCCGGAGGTTCACCTCGAATGCGAGACGTCGGGCCTGATACCGACGGTGGCGCGCGTGTCGCGCGGCGCGATCGTCTACGAACCGGCGCCGCCGCCGGCGTGGCCACCGCCCGAGCGAGCGCGCGCCGCGCTGAACCAGCGGCGGCGCGCGGGCGACGACGCCGCCCTGCTGGCGTGGGAACCGGGCGAGTACAAGGCGTTGTCGCGCATTGTGAGCAAGGACCGGCGCCGCAACCTGAGCGAGCGGATCGCGTCCTACGTGGGCCGGCAACTGCTGCGCCAAGGCGACAGCTTCGTGCGTACGATCGAGGGCGGGCGCCATGCCGTCTGGATGCCCCCGGACGACAGCAAGGGCGCGTTCGCGTTCTCGATCGGCCTCGGCTACCTCCACGATCTCCCGGAGGTCCTGCTCATCAGCCCGATGCCGGCGATGATCGGCGCGACGTCGCGCGCGCTGGCGCTGACGGTGAACGCCGTCGCGGCGGCGATGATCGGCGGCGTCAGGCTGAGCCCGGGCGATCGCTACGCGGCCGTGGCGGACACCGTCGCACGTACGGTGCACAAGGAATGCACGCTGGACCACGCCAGCCTGGCGCAGTCGTGCTTCGTGATCCCGTCGGCGCGCATCGAGGAGCGCACGCTCGGTGCCGCTCGCTGGTTCTACGCAAACTTCATGGACACGACGACGTTCCCGGTGCTGGCGTGTCTGCTGCAGCCGTCGCGCCTGCCCGAGAGCTACGGTGTTCCGCCGCCGCCGCCGCCGGCGAAGCGCAAGGCCCGCACGCAGCCGAAGAAAGCGGCGAAGAAGCCGGCCCGCAAAGCTGCGGTGAAGAAAGCCGTGAAGAAATCAGCCAGGGCGCGCCCTAGGCGCAGATGACCGCGACGGTTTCCTGCCGCGCGCCCGCACCCGGAAGAGAAAGGTAGTATCGGACGCATGAGATTGACTCGCTTCGCCTTATCGATCGTCTTTGTGGGCGCACTGGTCGCCACGGGTTGCGGCGGCGGCAACGACAGTTCGGGAACGGCAGGGACGGGCGGTGGCGGCGCGGGGACCACGGGCGCGGCCGGGACGTCGGCGGGCGGCACGGGCGGCGGCGCCGCGGGAACCAGCGCGACGGCGGGCACCGGCGGCAACGCAGGTGCGAGCGGCAGCGGTGGCGACGGCGGCAGCGCAGGCGCGACCGCCGGCGCGGGCGGCACCGTCGGACGCGGCGGAACGGCGGGCACGGGCACGGCTGGCCGCGGCGGCACGACGGGCGCGGCCGGAACCGGCGGCGCGGCGGGACGCGGCGGGACGACCGGCACCGGCGGCGCGGGCGGGCGGGGCGGCACCACCGGCGGCGGCGGCAACGGTGGAAGCGGTGGAACGACCGGCGCGGGCGGGCGGGGCGGGACCACCGGCGGCGGCGGCGCGGGCGGCGCGCTCACCAACCCGCGCATCATGCCGCTCGGCGATTCCACGACGGCGTCCGTTTGCTACCGCGCGCTGCTCTGGCAGATGCTGCAGAACGCGGGCAAGACGTTCAACTTCGTCGGCACGCGCAACGGCGATCCCGGCTGCGGCGTATCGGGATACGACCGCGACAACGAGGGCCACGGCGGCTACATCGTGACCGACGTGCTGAAGGCGGCGGGGACCGGCGTGCGGCCGAGCGGCGGCGATGCGAGCGACCCGTTCGTGTCCGACGCGCGCGATCTCGCGACCTGGTTCGACGGCAAGCCCGCCGACATCGTGTTGCTGCACTTCGCCACCAACGACATCTGGAACAACAAGGCGCCGTCGGAGATCGTGAGCGCGTACACGACGATCCTCGGGCGGCTGCGCGGCGCCAACCCGAACGTGCGCGTGATGGTCGCGCAGATCATTCCGCTGCAGCCGTCGGGCTGCAACGACTGCACGACGCGCGCGCAGAACCTGAACGCGCAGATCCCGGGCTGGGCGACGACCAACAGCACGGCCGCGTCGCCCATCTCGGTCGTCGACCAGTTCACCGGCTTCAATCCCGCGCAGGGCCAGGACACCAGTGACGGCGTGCATCCCAACACGTCCGGATCGATGAAGATCGCCAAGAAGTGGTTCGACGCGCTGTCGCCGATGTTGTGATCTCGCCGACCCCCACGCGATCTCAGGCTCATTCGGCTTATGATGTGGCGTGCGCCTCTGGGTGCTGACCGTCATCGTCGCGGCCGCGCCGTCGCTGTTCCTGCTGACGTTCTTCTATCTGAAGGACCGCTACGAGCGCGAGCCGCTGCAGCACATCCTGATGGCGTTCGGCCTGGGTCTGTACGCGATGATCGCCGCGCATGGGATCGCCAGCACCGCCGAGGAGTGGGTGTCGCGCGAATGGTTGATGATGGGCGGCGAGCTGGCGAAGCTGTTCGACGCCTTCATCCTGTCGGGCTTCGTCGAGGAGCTGGCGAAGTGGGTGGTGCTGGTCGCGGCCGTCTACCACTGGGACGAGTTCGACGAACCGCTGGACGGCGTCGTTTATGGCGTCGCCGTGGCGCTCGGTTTCGCGACGCTGGAGAACTTGATGTTCGTGACGCGTCTGGGCCTGGGCGTGGCCTGGATGCGCGCGCTCTTCGCCGTGCCGGCGCACGCGCTGTTCGGCGCGACGATGGGTTACTACGCAGGCCGCTGCAAGTTCGATCGCGGCGGCAAGCTGTGGCGCGATCGCGCGCTGTGCCTGTTCGCGCCGACGGGCTTTCACGGCTGCTACGACTACGCGCTCCACCGTGGTATGGGGGCGCACGTTTGGATAGTGATCTCGTTGCTGTCCGTGGGGTTATGGACGTTCGTTCTGCGCCGCGTCCACCGCGCCCAGCACGCGTCACCTTTTCGCTCGGGCGGCGCGGGATGATTCGATATCATTGCCGCATGCGTATTTTCTTGCCGGTTCTGGTGGCGGGCTTGACGGCCCTTGGTTGCACGAAGAAGTCCGACGGAGGGAACAAGGCGGCGGCCGCGACGACGCCCGAGTTCGACCAGAAGTGGTCCTCGCTGGCCGACAAGGACGTCGAGGTCTTCTACATCGAGGATGATCGCGGCGAAGGTCTGATGGGCAACGTGCGGCGGGCCAAGCGCGGCAGCAACGACGCGCTCAACGCGAAGGTCGATGACTCGTCGGGAACGCCGGCAACGCTGAGCAACGACGCGGTCCAGAAGGTGATCCGCCAGAACCTCGCCGGCGTCCGCGCCTGCTTCCTGCGCATCGGCCGCGACGGCGATCAGCGTTCGGGCAAGGCGATCGTCAGCTTCGAGATCGGCGCGGCGGGCGACGTTCACGACACCAAGGTCGACGCGCCTGCGTTCCAGGGGACGTCGCTGCCCGGCTGCGTGCTGGGGATGGTTTCGCACTGGGTGTTCCCGAAGTCGCAGAAGGGCGGCCTCGCCATCAGCTATCCGTTCGTGTTCGTCGGCGGCTAGCGGTCACGGCCATGCGCCGTCTCGCGCTCGTCGGTGTCCTCGTCGCGGCCGCGGGCGCCGCGTGCGGCGGCGGCGGTTCCGGAGGAACCGCAGGTCGCGGCGGCACGACCGGTGGCGCAGGCACGACCGGCAGCGCCGGCACGGCCGGCTTGGCCGGCACAATGGGCTCCGCCGGCACGACCGGCTCGGCCGGCACGACCGGCTCGGCCGGCACGACCGGCTCCGCCGGAACAGGCGGCGCTGCTACGTCTTGTCTCGGTGGTGAGAAGCCGACGGCGTCGAACACCGGCGTGCCGGCTGGCTTCATTCCCACCCCGGTCCAGGGCGACATGATGATCACGCAGGACGGCACGACGATCGACGGCAAGGACATCCATGGCTTCCTGACCATCGCCGCCAGCAACGTGCGCGTGACGCGTTCGATCGTGCGCGGCCCCGCGACGCCTTACACGCAGAACGCGGGCATCATCCGCATCAACTCGGGCACCAACATCCTGATCGAGGACGTGGAGATCGCGGTGATGGCGCCCTGGCCGACCATCGACGGGCTGTGGGGCGACAACTTCGTCGGGCGGCGCCTGAACATTCACGGCGGCGTGGACGGCGTGAAGGCCGGGTCGAACACCACCCTGGAATGCTCGTACATTCACGACCAGATGTACTTCGACTCCGATCCGAACCAGGGCGGCGGCCCCACCCACAACGACGCGATCCAGATCCTGGAGGGAACCCACATCCGCATCGTCGGCAACCTGCTGGTCGCGGCGATGGATCAGAACGCGGCCGTCCAGATCACGCAGGACTTCGGCGCCGTCGGCGACGTCCGCCTGGAATCGAACTGGGCCGACGGCGGGGGCTGCACCTTCAACATCTCGCACAAGGGCGCGGCGTCGCTGACCGACGTGCACGTGATCGGCAATCGTTTCTTCCGGCATTCGTTCTACAACTGCCCGATCCTGAAGAGCACGCAGACCACGCTCGACCTGTCCGGGAACGTCTGGGACGACACCGGGATGACGGTCCCGGTGCAGACGCATGACTGACGGCGCTCGCCGCACCACGACCGCCTCCTTGTTGGCGCTGCTCGCCGTGATGCTGGGCGCCTGCGGCGGCAAGAGCGATGGCGGCGCGGCGACGGTTCCGGACGGCGGCGCGTGCGGCAACTATCCGCTGTGCGTGGCGGCTCTGATGGAGAGCTGCCGCGTGGCCGGTTCTTGCACAATCGCCGATACAGGCGACATGCGTGTCATCACGTTCGCGAGCGGCGTCGTGGAAAGCACCATTGTCGAGTCCCCCGAACGGCAGACGACGCGCGTGACCACGACTGACGGCGTTACCACCTGCTACACGGTCCAGATCACTGCGCCAGCTGGCGGTGCCGCGGCGATGGTGTGGCGCAACGCGGCCGATGCGACGGTCGCGGCCGGCATCGTGAACAAGGTCGAGAACTACATCGACGTCACCTGCGCGGGCGACGGCACCGCGCGCGTGACGGAGCTGGGCGACTGCTTCGGCAGAGCCAACGTTTGCGCGACTGCTCCCTGACCGCGCGACGCTGAAAATACGCGCGGCCCCTGACGCGATCGATGGCCCGCCGACCGCATCATTGATATAAGTGCCGCCGCCAATGCCGTCGCGCCCCCTCCGCATCTCGCCCTCGATACTCGCCGCCGACTTCACGCGCCTGGGCGAGGAGGCGAGGGCGGTCGAGGCGGCGGGCGCCGACATGATTCACGTCGACGTCATGGACGGTCAGTTCGTCCCGAACATCACCATGGGTCCGGACGTCGTGAAGGCGCTGCGCAAGTCCGCGAAGATTCCGCTGGACCTGCACCTGATGATCGTCGACCCCGATCGCTTCGTCGAGGACTTCGCACGCGCGGGCGCCGATCTGATCAACGTCCACGTCGAGGCGGTGCCGGATCTGGCGAAGACCGTCGCGCACATCCGCTCGCTGGGAAAGAAGGCGGCGGTCGCGGTGAAGCCCGCAACGCCGCTGGATACGGTCCTGCCGGTGCTCGCAGACCTGGACATGGTGCTTCTGATGACGGTCAATCCCGGCTTCTCGGGGCAGAAGTTCATCGACGCGGTCGTGCCGAAGATTCGCGACCTGCGCGCCGAGATCGATCGGCGCGGGTTGAACATCGACATCCAGGTCGACGGCGGCATCAACCCGGCGACGGTATCGACGGTCGTCGCGGCGGGCGCCAACGTGCTGGTCGCCGGCTACGGGATCTACCGCGCGGCGAACGGCGACTACGCGGCCGCGATCAAGACGCTGCGCGCGGCGGCGGGCGCCTAGGGCGCGCCCTCACCCCGACCCTCTCCCGCAAAGCGGGAGAGGGAGGAAGATCCGATCAGGTCCCCTCGCCCCGCGAAGCGGGGAGAGGGTTAGGGTGAGGGGTCCGCGACCTACAGAGGCGGGCTCGCGTTCTTGGTGAGCTCGATCAGGTAGGGGGCGAACAGCTCGCCGGCTTCGGGGGCGCCGGGCATCGCGTCGTCGGAGACGCAGTTCTCGTCGAAGCGCGCCGCCTTGCGGTCGGTCGTGCCGTCGGACTCGCCCGGCGTCTTCACCCAGAAGTACGCGTCGATGTTCGGTGCCGGGGCGACCTTTGGCCGCTCGCCCAGGCCCGCGCCCTTGACGTTGCACCAGTTCCCCGGCGTCGACCGGATGCCTCCCTTGCCGTTGCGGCTGGTGTCGATGATGAATCCCTTGCCGGTGACGCCGACCTTGGCCAGGCCCGCGGCCAGGTCCTCGACGTAGCCGATCTCGTCCTGGCTGGGATCGTCGGGACCGCTCTTCTGCGCTTTCGGTTCGCGCGGCGGGTCGTAGTTCGAGACGTTCACCGCGAAGCCGCGGATCCGGTCGGCGCCGCCCGCCGTCGCCAGCACCTCCTTGAACAACGTCACCGCCCTGGGAAGGTTCTTGGGCCAGCCCAGCCAGCCCGCGTGCGCGGCGTCCAGGTAGATGAACACGTTGGGCAGCGACAGCTTGCTGATCGCGTAGGCGACGCCGCGGCGGTAGATCTGCTCGGCGGCCGCGCACGTCGGCACCTCGATGTTGGTCACCAGGTTGGGCAGCGAATCCGGCTCCAGCACCACCGCGATCTTCTGCGACGGGTGCGCCGCGAACGCCGCCGCGATGACGTCGATGAACTGGCTCTGGTAAAGCGCCTCGCCGCCCTTGTCGACGAACAGCTCGCCGCGCGATCCCTCGGCGGCGCAGTCGCGGTTGGGGAGGTTGTAGATGACGAACACCGGGACGATCGGTCCGCCGCCGGCGGCCTCCTGCTTGAGCGCGTCGTCCAGCGTCGGTCCCGCCAGCTTGGCGGTCTCCAGCGATTCCAGCCAGACGGCGGTCGGGAACGCGGTCAGCTTCTTGAGGCGGGCGCCGTCCTCCGGCGTCGGCGCCGTCGCCTTCGCGACCATCTTCCCGAACTCCGGGTCGACGTAGAAACGCGCGCCCGTGAACGGGTTCACGGCGGGCGCAGGCGGCGTCGTCGGTACGGCGATCGGCTTCGCGGCCGTCGATGATGTGCTGGCGCAGCCGGCCGTGAACGCAAGCGCCAGGAAACCGAGCCCAGACAGCGAACGCCGTATCATTCGGACCTCCACAATCAGGTTGAAAGGAGGCGGCCGCCGACGTGTGTGTCGGGCTACCGCCAGCCGATGTCGTCGATGTAGATCGGGCCGGACCATACCCGGAACGTGCCGGTCGCGTCGACCTTCAAGATGATCCGGTCGGCCATGTGAATGTTCGACTCGAAGTTTCCGAAGCCCGTGAGCTGGTCGTGGAAGGTCGTGCTGATCGTCCACCAGCGGCCGGGGGTGAGCTGCGGCGTATAGGTGTTGCCGGTTCGCCGGTCGTTCTGCCCCGCCAGGATGCGCGCGCTGAACTCGGCGTCGCCCGTGCCGCGAATCATGAAGCGGACGGTGACCGTCTTGCCGCGCAGGTCGACCGTGTGGGGCAGGAACACCACCACCTCACCGGATTGCGACGCCGGGTCGACGTCGAACACCGAATCGAAGCGCAGCGAACCACCGCCGCACCACGAGTAGTCGTGATCGATGACGGGGTTGCGGAACACCGACGAGACGTCGCCGCTGAGGATGCGGAAGCCCTCCGTCGCGTGCTCGAAGCGGATCTGCGGCAGCGGCCGCGCGTTGCAGCTCCCGCCGCCGCTGCCCAGCTGGGAGACGGCGGGCGCTTGCGGTGCCGTGGGCGCCGGGGCCGGCGCGGGCGGGGGCGCAGGCTCGAACGGCGGCGGGCTGAGCGCGCGCATCCGCGCGAGCATCTCGGGCGACTCGGTCGTCGTCTGGACATCGCGCAAGGTCAGCTCGGGCTCGGCCTGCGCCACCTGCCGCTCACGGCGCGGGCGCGCCGCCGACTCGTCGTGCGGCGCGACCATGTGGGCCGTCGTCGCCGCGTCCGCCGCGCGCTGCGCGCGTCCCACCTCGTTCACCACCAGCGTCTTGTTCGTCAACGACGCCACCAGCCGTTGCCCCGCATGCAGCGGAATCCCTTCGCCGGTCAGCGAGCCGCTCACGACGACCGTGCCGGACTTCATGACGACCTCGAAGCTCGCGCGGTCGTCCGCCCAGTGCACGTCGAACTCCGTTCCCGTCACGGCGATATCGAACGGACCCACCTCGACGTTCCAGCGCGCGCCCGGGCGATGAACGACGGCGAACGACGCCCGCCCGCGTTCCAGTCGAATGGTCGCGCCGGCGCGCGTGCGCGCCTTCACGCGGGCGGCGCTGTGCGTGCCCACGGCGATCGACGTGCCGTCGGAGAAGCGCGCCGTCGCGGTGCCGTCGCCCGGCGTCTCGAAACCGTCGTCGCGCGCGGCGTACGTCCCGGAAAGCTGGTAGCCGAGCGGCGTCTGCGTGCTGCGCATCGCGACGAACACAAGCACCGCCACGCCCACCGCCAGCGCGGGCGCCCACTTCCAGGCCGGGCGCAGCTTGCGCCGCGGCCGCCGCGTCAGCACGCGCGCCACGTCTTCGGGCAGCGGGCCCGCCGCGTAGGGCGCGGGCATGCCGATCGTCTCGGCGACCGCGTCGCCTGCCACCTCGCAGCGCTGCTCGCGCTCGATCTCGCCGTCCAGATCCCCGACCTTCATGGGCTGTCCACCTTCTCCGCCTTGATCTTGTTTCCCGCCATGCCCGCGACGTAGTCGGCCAGCGCCGGATCGCCGCTCATGCGCGCGGTGATGCGCCGGGTGGCGCGCGCCAGCCGCCGCTTCGTCGTGGACAGCGGCCGCCCGATCGCCGCCGCGATCTCCGCCATCTCCATCTTTTCGACGTAGCGGGTGACGAACAGCGTGCGGTCCTCGGCGCTGACGCCCGACAGAATCTTGTAGATGCGCGCGGTCGCTTCACGCGCCTCGGGGTTGGCGCCGCTGATGGGCGCGTCGGGCAGCTCGCCGCTCTGGGTGAGGAAGATCCAGCGGCGCACGCGTGCCCGGCGCAGCTCGTTCTGCGCCACGCCCAGGCAGATGCCGATCAGGAAGCTGCGCAGCGCGCTGCGGTCGCGCAGCTCGTCGATGCGGCTGAAGAAGCGCAGGAAGACCTCCTGGCACAGGTCCTGGCGATCGGGCCCGGGGCCGAAGTAACGGCGGAGCAGGCGCATCACCAGCGGGGACAGCCGCGCCCACGCCTCGGCCGGGGCGGAGTGGTCCCGCGCGATCAGCGCCGCCGCGAGCGACGCGTCATCGTCCGCGGTCGGTCCTGACCGGACGACGGTGAGCGGCGGCGGGGTGCGTCCGTTCATGGCCTTGGTAAGGAAGAGTATCGAACCCCACCCCGGAGACCGGGTTTTTTATGACGTTTTGACTATTTCTTGCGGCCGATATCGTCGAGGAAGGCCGCCATCCAGGCCAGCGTGGCGTTCCAGTTGATGGCCACCTCGTTGGTCGAATAGGACTCGATGTTGTCGACGTAGCAGGTCTCGGGCGGGCAGCCGCTCATGCCCAGCTTGCGGATGTAGGGATCCTGGAGGGTGGAATTGGGCCCGCCCGACACCGAGCCGGGGGGCGCCTCGGGCAGCTTCGGGTCCTTCTGGTGCGCCCACGCCCGGTGGTGGGGGTTACGGAGCGCGTGCGTCCCATAGCCGGAGACGTAGCTGAACGCCAGCGGGTTGCGCCCCAGCAGGTAGTCCATGCAGTCGATGACGGCGTTCGCGTACTTCGCGTCGTGCGTCAGGTTGTAGGCCGTCCCGAGCACCACCGCCGCGCTCATGACAGCGCCGTTCGACCCCCAGATGTACGTCACGTCTGACGCCATCGGCACGCGGTAGCCGCGCTTGGCGATCGTGCCGACGAAGCGATCGGCCGCCGCGATCAGCTGCGTGCGCATCGCGGCGACGCCGGCGTCGCCCAGGCCGTTGGGCACGGCGACCAGGCTCATCTTCGCGGCCGGCGCCACGTGGTCCCAGCCGAGCTCGCCGGCCGCCGTCTCGACGCCCGCCTTGGGCGTGTGAAAGCGCGACTTCGCGAGATCGGTCTTGTAGTTCTCTTTTCCGGTCGTGATGTAAAGCTCGGTCGCCGCCCAGTAGAACTCGTCGCCGGTGTCGCCGTCGCCGTAGATGCCGCCGCCCTCGACCTTCGGTTCGGCGTTGACCTTGGGGTTCTGCAGCGCCGCCGCGTAAGCGGTCTCGGCGGCCTTGAGGCACTTCGCCGAGAACGCCGGGTCCAGCGTCTTCCACAGGCGCGCCGCCTGCGCCGCCGCCGCGGCCAGGTTCAGCGTCGCCGACGTGCTGACGGGCCGCAGGAAGCGCTTGATGTCGTCCTTGTCGGGCGCCGTCGGGATCGCCGACCACTTCTCGCCGTGCATCTTCTGGTGGGCCATGCCCGCCATCGGTTTGCCCGCCGGGACCTGCAGGCCCATCAGCGCCTCCAGGCCGAAGCGCGCCTCGTCGAGGATGTCCGGCTTGCTGTTCTTGCCCTCGGGGATGTTCAGCTTGCCGTCGCCGAAGTCGCCCGCCGTGCTGCCGAACTTCTGCAGCGCCTCGTACTCGTTCTGCAGCGCCCACACCGAGAAGCCGCCGTTGACCAGGTACTTGCCGTGATCGCCCGCGTCGTACCAGCCGCCGCTGACGTCCAGGGTGTAGTCGCACTTCGCTTCCTTGCTGCACGGCACGCTCTTGTCGCCCGTGTGGCCGGCGGGGCGCTCGAACGCCTTCGATCCGGCGTACGGCATCTTGATGGGGACGCCGCTGCGCTGCAGGTAAAAGAAAGCCAGCGCGTCGTGCTTCAGGCGCTTGTAGACGTCCGCGCCGATGTCGAACGGCAGGCTCTCGTCTTTACCGACCTTCAGCTTGTAGCCCTTGCCGGCGGCGTTGAACGACGAGAAGTCGATCTGCTGCACCTGCTCGCCCGATGACTTGTCCTCGCCGAAGGGGCGCGCCTTGCCGCTGGCGCGCACCTTGCCGGACTTGTCGACCAGCTGCCAATCGACCGGCCCCGCCGTCTTCGTCGCGACCGTCGCGATCTTGGCGAAACCCGGCAGGTAGCCGACCTGGTTCACGCGCACGGCCGACGCGGGGCGCGCCTGCGCGACCGGCGCCTCGAACTCGGGATCGTTCAGCTCGACGTCGTCCAGGCAGACCGTGAGCGGAACCTTGCCGGTCAGCGGGCCGCCGAATTCGATGGCCAGCTCGATGCTGTCGTCGTCGGCGATCCCGTCGTACGTCGCGGCGTAGGTCTTCGCGGTCGCGTCCGCGTCGACGGTGGCGCCCCACATCTCCGTGTACGGGGCGCTGATCTTGGACAGGCGCGCGCGCACCTTCGTCGGCGCCGTCGCGTGCGTCTTGAGGCGGATCTGGTAGTGGTGGCCCTTGGCGAGCGCGATCGGCCGCTGGCGCAGCACCACGTCGACGCCGTGCCGGCTCGCCTCCGCCAGCTTGAAGCAGAGCTCGCCGCTGGTCACCGCTGCGCTGCCGTAGCGGGGCGAATCGAACATCACGCTCCACGGGCGCAGGTGCTCGCCGTCGAAGGCGCCGTTCCAGACCATGTTCTTTCCGGCGGGCGTCGAGGCGGCGGCGCTCATCGTGCCTTCAGCGGCGCGGGCGGCGGCGGGAAGCAAGAGGGTCAGCGAGACGAGAGCGAGGGGCGTTTTCAAGAGGATCTCCGGTTGGGCGGTGTGCGGTGTGCAGTGTGGATAGCCAGCTTAGAGTGCGGTCGTGGTAGCGGCGGCTCAGGATATCAGCGGCGCAAATCCCTGGTACATTCCGTCGGTATGAAGTTGTCGATCCGCCGCGCGGGGGAGCGCGGCCGTGCCGACCACGGCTGGCTGCTCTCGTACCACACGTTCTCGTTCGCCGATTACTACGACCCCGAGCACATGGGGTTCCGCGCGCTGCGCGTGATCAACGAGGACCGTGTGCAGCCCGGGCGGGGCTTCGGCGCCCACTCGCACCGGGACATGGAGATCATCTCGTACGTGCTGGAGGGCGAGCTCGAGCACAAGGACAGCATGGGCACCAGCTCGATCATCCGGCCGGGCGAGGTGCAGCGCATGTCGGCGGGCACCGGCGTCACCCACAGCGAGTTCAACGCCTCGCGCAGCGAGCTGGTGCATTTCCTCCAGATCTGGATCCTGCCCGAGCGGCCGGGCGGCAAGCCGGGCTACGAACAGAAGGCGTTCCCGGAGGCGGAGCGCAAGGGCAAGCTGCGCCTGGTCGCGTCGCCTGACGGCCGCGACGGGTCGGTGACGATTCGCCAGGACGTCACGCTGCACACCGGGTTGCTGTGCACGGGCGAGGCGTTGCGGCACGCGCTCGAGCCCGGGCGCCACGCCTGGGTCCACGTCGCGCGCGGTCAGGTCGAGATCGGCGGCGAACAGCTGGAGGCAGGCGACGCCGCCGCGATCAGCGACGCGCGCGGCCTGGAGCTGTCGGGGCGCGACTCGTCGGAAGTGCTGCTCTTCGATCTCGCGTGATGCTCGCGTGACGCGCCTTCATCTCATCGACGGGACGTACGAGCTTTACCGGGCGCACTTCGCGCCGCGGCCGGACCACTTCGCGCCCGCCGGCTGGGACGCGAAGGCGACGGTCGGCGTGGCGGCGTCGCTGCTGGCGCTGCTGAACGATCCCGACGAGGCTGTCACGCACATCGCGGTCGCGTTCGACAACCCGATCCGTTCGTTCCGCAACGATCTGTTCGAGCCGTACAAGAGCGACGAGGGCGTGCCGCCCGAGCTGCGCGCGCAGTTCGACACCGTCGAGGCCGCCGTGCGCGCGCTGGGCGTCGTCGTCTGGTCGATGCGCGAATGGGAGGCCGACGACGCGCTGGCGACCGGGGCGCGCCTCTACGGCGGGGAGGTCGACCAGGTGCGCATCATGACGCCCGACAAGGATCTGGGGCAGTGCCTGCGCGGAGATCACGTCGTCCAGATCGATCGCCGCCAGCGCAAGCTGACCGACGAAGCGACCTTTCGCGCCAACAAGGGCTTCGGTCCGGCCAGCGTGCCCGACTTCCTGGCGCTGACCGGCGACACAGCCGACGGCATCCCGGGGCTGGACGGCTTCGGCGAGAAGGGCGCGGGCCTGCTGGTCGGCGCCTACGAGCACATCGAGGCGATCCCGGACCGCGCCGATCAGTGGACGGTCAAGCCGCGCGGCGCGCTGAACCTGGCCGCGACGCTGGCGGCGCACCGCGAGGAGGCGCTGTTCTACCGGAAGCTGGCCACGCTGATCGACACCGTGCCGCTGACCGAGACGCTGGACGATCTGCGCTACCGCGGCACGCCGCGCGCGCGCTTCGACGCCTGGTGCGACGAGGTCGGCGCGACGACCGTCCGGTCCATGCCGCGCACCTGGCTCGACTGACCGCTACCACGCGAGGCGGAACGAGGTGGTGTAGCCGCCGCTGTTGAGGTCGACGTTGTCGCCGCCGATGAACCAGTGCGTGTAGCCCATGCGAATCGACCAGCGCGCCTGCAACGGGCGTGAATACGAGATCGGAAATGGCGACGCGGCGGGGGGAGCGTGCGCGCCGACGTCCAGCTCGAGGCCGCCGTCGAGGGAGACGACGCCGTAGGTGCGCGGGGCCACCTTGGAATCGTGCATCGCGCCCGGGACCTCGATGAGCAGCTGAAGCCCGGCGCCGCCGTAGAGGCCGAACTGACGCGGGTCCTGCCAGTTGCCCCACGTGGTGAGGGGCAGCGTCACGTGCGCGTTGCCGCCGGTGCTCGTGAACCCGTTCGTCTCCGACAGCGCGCGTCCCTTGCTCTCCAGGATCATGCCCGACGTCAGGCCGAGGTCGTACATGATCGGGCCCACGCGCGTGATCAGCGAGATGTTCGCGCCGATCGCGGTGGCGGTGAATCCCGGCGCGAACACCGCCGTGTTCTGGACGCCGTACGCGGCGCCGGTGCGGGCGGGCTCCGTCTGCCAGCGCAGGTCGCCGCGCGCCGGATCGGCGATCACCAGCTGCACGCGACGGCCGCGGGCGTCCGGGAGCGACACGGTGATCTTGCGCGGTACGTCGCTGCCCGCGTAGCGGTAGCCGCGAAAGACGACCCAGTACCCTTTCGTCGCGCCGGGGGGAATCGTCGTCGACCCGAGCTTCAGATCGTCGAGATCTGCGCCGTGAAACCCGCCTTCGCCTCCGCCCGCCGGCGTGAGCGATCGCGTTTCGCCGGGACGGTCGGGCGACAGCTCCATCCAGCACGACATCGATCCGGCGTTGAGCGTGAACGGCTCGTGGCCGTTGTTGGTGATCGCGAAGTCGACCGCGAGCGCACTCTCCTCTCCCATGCCCGACTTCAACACGTCCCCAGTGACGAACACCTGGCCCAGCTCAACGCTCAACGTCGCGTCGGACATCGGCGACATCGAGATCGACCCGGGCAACGTCATCGGGCGAAATAGTCCGCCGCAGGCGAGCGGCGCGAACGCGACGACATACACGAATGCGATGTGCAGGCGCGCGCGCTTCACGTCGGCATCTGTGACTTAACCGCGACGCCGCGGGTTGTCTAGGCGCGACGCTCAGAAAGCGAGGCGGATCGCGGTCATGTAGCCGGCGCTGTTGGCGCGGATCCCCTCCCCGAACGCGAACCAGTGGGTGTAGCCGGCGCGCAAGGTCAGCGTCGGCAACCGGCGCCGCTGCGAGAACGAGATCGGGAAGGGCAGCGCGGCCGGCGCCTGCGCGCCGAAGTCGAACTCGACGCCGCCCGCGACCGACACCACGCCGTAGGTGTACAGCGCCGCTTTCTCCGTGGAGTGCGGGATCTCGAACAGCTCCTGCGCGCCACCGCCCGCGTACACGCCCAGCCGGCGCGGCGCCTGCCAGGGCCCCCAGGTGGCGAACGGCAGCGTCGCGTGCGCGTTCAGGCCGATGGTCTGGAAGGCCGACGTCTCCGACTTCAGCAGGCCGCGCGTCTCGACGACGACGCCCGTCGTCAGGCCCACGTCGTAGAGCACCGGTCCCGCGTGCGACACGATGCTGAACACGCCCGACATCGCCATCGCATCCAGCCCGGACGCGAACAGCCCGGCGTTCTGGATCCCGTACGCGATGCCGACGGGGTCGGGATCCACCTCCCACCGCTGCCCGTGCCCCGGATCCGCGATCACCAGCAGCACGCGGCGCCCGCGCGCGTCCGGCAGCGCGATCGTGATCTTCCGCGGGACGTCGCTGCCCGGGTACGCGTAGCCGCGGAACGCGACCCAGTACCGCCGGGTCTGGCCGGGCGGAATCGCGATCGTCGTCAGGCTGAGGTTGTCGAGCGAGCGCTCGTCGAAATTGCCCTCGCCGCCGCCCGCCGGCGTCAGCGACAGGGTCTCGGCGGGGCGGTCCGGCGAAACCTCCATCCAGCAGGTGATCGACGCGGCGGTGAGGTTGTAGGGCTCCTGCCCGGTGTTCGTGACGTCGAGGACGACCGCCAGCCCGGTTTTGTCGCCGAGGCCCAGGCGAATGTCGCTGTTCTTCACCTTGATGTGATCCAGCCGGACGTACACGTTCGCGTCGGCAGCGGGCGACATCGCGACGGGCTGCGTGGGCCGCGCGGTCCGAAACGCGTCGCCACACCCGAGCGCGACGAATGCAGCCGCGCAGGCTGCGCGCGAAGGGATGGGCTTCACCGTCGGTAATTGTGAGACGGGGGCGCTTGCGCGAATTGTCCGGTACCGTTGTAAAACACCGACGTGGCCGATACGAAACAAGAAGTGCTCGACATGCTCCACGAGCTGGCCGAGCTGACCATCCTCGAGGAGGGCGACCCGCAGTCGTTTCGTGTGCGCGCCTACGAGAGCGCCGCGCAGTCGATCAAGGCGTACGCGTCGGACCTGGCCAAGCTGTCGGTCAAGGAGCTGCAGCAGATCGAAGGTGTGGGGAAGAGCACGGCCGAGAAGATCCGCGAGCTGATCGACAGCGGGAAGGTCGCCAAGCTGGAAGGGCTGCGCGCCAAGCACCCGCCCGCGGTGGTGGCGCTGCTCAGCATCCAGGGCCTCGGCCCGAAGGCGGTCAAGCGGCTGCGCGCCGAGCTGGGCGTCGCCTCGATCGACGATCTGCGGCGCGTGCTGGCCGAGCACAAGCTGCGCGACCTGAAGGGCTTCGGTGAGAAGTCCGAGGAGAAACTGACGCAGTCGCTGGCGCGCCTGGAGCAGCAGGGATCGATCGGGCGCACGCCGATCTCGGTGGCGCTGCCGCTGGCGCGCAAGATCGTCGCGCGCCTGGCGGAGGTGCCGGGCGTGACGCACGCGTCGACGTGCGGCTCGCTGCGCCGCTTCTCCGAGACGATCGGCGACGTCGACGTCCTGGTGGCGGCGTCCGATCCCGAACGCGTGATGGAGGCGGTGGTGGCGCTGCCCGCCGTCGACACCGTGCTGGGGCGCGGCACCGCGAAGACCAGCATCGTCACGCGCCGCGGAACGCAGGTCGACGTGCGTGTGGTCGCGCCCGAACAGCTGGGGGCGGCGCTGCTCTACTTCACCGGGTCGAAGGGCCACAACATCAAGCTGCGCATGCGCGCGCTGACGCGCGGATGGACGCTGAACGAGTACGCGCTGTCCGAGGTGGAGGGCGGCAAGATCATCGCGCGCGAGACCGAGGAGGAGATCTACCGGGCGCTGGGCCTGGCGTTCATCCCGCCGGTGCTGCGCGAGGACGCCGGCGAGATCGAGGCCGCCGAAAGCGGCACGCTGCCCCGGCCGATCGGGCGGCTGTACGGCGACTTCCACCTGCACACGACGGTGTCGGGCGACGGCCGATCGTCGCTGGACGAGATGGTGGCGGGCGCGATCGCGCGCGGCTACCGGGTCCTGGCCGTCACCGACCACGCCGAGGGAACGCTGTCCGGCGTCGGCCGCGACGCGTTCGTCGAGCAGCGGGCGCGCATCCGCGCGAAGCAGGCGGAGCTGGGCGACAAGTTGAAGCTGCTTCACGGCGTCGAGCTGAACATCGGGCCGGCGGGCGAGCTGGACTACGACGTCGAGTTCCGGCGGGCGTTCGACTGGTGCCTGGCGTCGGTGCACGACCACTTCGAGCTGGATCGCGCCGCGCAGACGAAGCGGATCGTGACCGCCATGCAAGATCCGACCGTGCGCCTGATTGGCCACCCGTCGGCGCGCATGATCGGCGGGCGCCCGCCCATCGATCTCGACTACGACCAGGTGTTCGCGGCGGCCGAGGCGACCGGCACGGCGCTGGAAGTGAACGGCGGGCTGCCGCGCCTGGATCTGTCGGTCGAGGCGCTGCGCCGCGCCCGCGGCCGCAACGTCACGTTCCTGCTGGACAGCGACGCGCACGAGGTGGGCGAGCTGGACCGCGTGAACTACGCGATGCTGAACGCCGAGCGCGCGTGGCTGGACCGCGAGCGCGTCGCCAACGCCTGGGACGCAGACCGCCTGATCGCCTGGCTGGACCACAAGGTCCCGGGCGCGCCGGCGGCCTGATCGCTACTTCGACTCGAGCTTATCGACGCGCGTCTCGAGCGCCGTCAGGCGCAGCTCGGTTCGCGCGTCGCGCTCCGAGATCGCCTTGGTGTAGCGGACGACGAACCGTTGCTGCTCAGCAAGATCCAGCAAGGTGCTCTCGACCGCGCCGAGCCGTACGTTGAGCGTCGACTCGACAGCACCGAGTCGTGCGTTGAGCGTCGACTCTACAGCGTCGAGGCGATCGTTCGTGGTGCCCAGACGCTGGTTGGTGGTTCGAATCTCCTGTCGAATGTCCTTGAGGATCTCGACCGTGATATCGGATTCGGCCATCGACATCTCCTTTGAAGGTTAGCAGAGCCGCGATGCCACTTCTGCGCCAATCTCGACACTGCGTCTCGTCGCCGTCGCTGACGTCGACTGGCCGTCAGGCGGCCGGACCGGCCCGCTGCCGGACGATCGGCGTTTACCGGACCCAGACGACGCCGGCCATCGTCGAGCCGTCGTCGGCGGCGCCGTGGACGCCGCAGTAATAGGCGAAGAAGCCGGGGTCGGGAAAACGAACGTCCTTGCGGTCGCCGGTGCTGGCGCCACCTATCGGATTACCGGTCACCGTGCCGCGCTTGGTGGACGGATACAGAGGATGGGCGGCGAAGCTGCCCGAGAACGTCACGGTCCCGCCCGCCTCGATCGCCAGGCACGCCGGGTCGTAGACGAAGCCCGCCGGGGTCCCGAGGAAGCCGAACACGACCGTACGGGTGCCGGCGGCGTAGTCAGCCTCGGCCGGGCAGGGCGCGATCGCCTGGAAGACCGGAGCGTCCGTCGCTGCCGCGCCGCCGGCATCCGGGCTGGCGGGCAGCAGGGGGAGTCGCCCGCAAGCCGAGGCTGCGAGCAACACGACCATGGCCCGGCGCGCGCTGTTCGGCAATGCGCGCGAGCATCGCACGGCTCAACCGCGCAACTGTGAACTTGCGCTTGCCCCGTCGGGCGCCAGCTTCGACGGAGGAGGGGAGGCACGCCATGCACGAGAAAGGGAAGATCGCCTGCCTGCTGGCGAACGAGTTCGAGGACTCCGAGTTCCAGATCCCTTGCGATTGGCTGAGCGCCGCCGGCTATCCGGTGGAGATCATCGGCGCAAGGGCGGGTGAGATGCTGACCGGCGAGAAGGGCCGCGAGACGGTGGTTGTCGATCTGTCGATCGACGAGGCCGACGTCGACAGTTACGAGGGGCTGCTGATCCCGGGCGGACATTCGCCCGACAATCTTCGCGCCGACGATCGCTTCGTCGAGTTCGTGCGCGCGTTCTCCGCGACCGGGCGGCCGCTGGCGGCGGTGTGCCACGGCCCGCAGTTGCTGCTCACCGCGGAGCTGCAGGTCGGACGGACGCTGACGGCGTGGACGACCGTTCAGGGCGACCTGCGCCAGGCCGGCGCCCACGTCGTCGATCGCGACGTCGTCGTCGACGACAACTGGATCACCAGCCGCAAGCCCGACGATCTGTACGCGTTCACGTCGAAGTTCGTGGAACGGCTGGGCGAGCTGGAAGAGCACGGGGCCTGGCGGCACGGGCACCCGAGCACGACGACGGAGTCGTACCCGAACGGTTGAAGCGCGACGGACCGTTGCCAGAACCGATCATCTCTCATGTGTCAGACACGGCGCGCTGGGTCGCCGTGTACCGCGCTCGCGAGACCGAACGCCGCGACGCCTTGTTCCGCGATCCGCTGGCGGCGCGGCTGGCGGGTGAGCGCGGGCTGGCGATCGCCGCAGCGACGCCGCGCGCGGCGGTGACCGGCTGGTCGGCCGTCACGCGCACCAAGCTGATCGACGATCTGGTGCTGGATTCCGTGGCGCAGGGCTGCGACCGCGTCGTGAATCTGGCGGCCGGCTTCGACACGCGCCCGTACCGACTGGCGCTGCCGCGCGCGCTGACCTGGGTGGAGGCGGACCTTCCCGCGTTGATCGACGAGAAGGAGCACCTGCTCGCGGGCGAGACGCCGGCCTGCACGCTGATACGCGAGCCGGTCGACCTCGCGGATTCGGCGGCGCGGGCGGATGTGGTCCGGCGGGCGGTGGGCGGCGCCGCGCGCGTCCTGGTCATCACCGAGGGGCTGGTGGTCTACCTGGACGACGTCACGGTGCGGGCCCTCGCGCGCGATCTGGCGGCGCAAGTCGGGATTCGATGGTGGGTGCTGGATCTGCTGTCGCCCGGAATCCGCGCGATGATCAGCAACGGGATGGGCGGCCGGCATCCGGCGCGCGCGCTGGTCAAGTTCGCGCCCGAGAACGGCGTCGCGTTCTTCGAGGGGCTGGGATGGAAGGCGCGCGAGGTGTCGCCGATCTTCCGCGCCGCGGCGCGGTTCCACCGCGCGCCGCTGTGGATGCGCGCGCTGGCGTTGCTCCCCGGTCCGGATCCGCGCCGCCTGGGCAAGGCCCGCTGGTCGGCGGTCGTCCGTCTGGAGAGCGTTAGTAACCGCGAGAACGCCGGAAAGTAACGAC
>Ga0207708_10000373_pt1 | contig 35064 bp, 36 predicted proteins | sample KBSK5101metaG_FD_184340 | JGI IMG/M metagenome (GOLD analysis project Ga0207708, IMG submission 184340) | Corn, switchgrass and miscanthus rhizosphere microbial communities from Kellogg Biological Station, Michigan, USA - KBS K5-10-1 metaG... | ecosystem: Host-associated > Plants > Roots >... | reverse complement strand
TCAATAAAGTAATATACAGCCCCTAGAGGGTTAAGAGTCAGGACGGTGCCAAATTGATAGGTAGTAAAAATCAGAAGCCCGCACCCAATGTACATCCGCAGCAGGCCAAGGCTTTCCCCTGAAAACCCTGTAAAGAAAAATTGATTCCAGGCCCGGCTGATGATATTAGAGGATGCCACGTTCCCACCTTGGCAGCCATTCGTCCCGCCATTCGATCAAAGCCCGTCGGGTATCGACTTGAACGTTCCGAACATCCTGCCGCAATAATTCTTCCTTCCTGTACACACGGTTCTGATGGTCGGCTTCTATCCGAATGATGAATTTAGGGTCGGATGGTTCACGCCTTAAGGTTTTGTTGAAAACCCAAAACATTCGCCAATCCCTATCAGCCGCAAATCGATGTTCAGCTTGATCCAATTCGCGGAGCCATCGGTTGATCGCCCCTGTTTCAATATTTCCCTGTTCCTGGTTCGAGGAGGCAGTTTCAACTGTTTGTGAATCGGGTATTAGATCATAGTACAAGCGTCGAAAGTGCGGTTTGGAAATATTCAGATCTTTGGAAGTTACGTACCCGGTTGATCCATCCCGGTAGGTGACTATAAAGCCTTTTCGATCTTTGTCTTTGTCCCATACTTTGACCGAAATAGTTTCGCGGGGCTCGAACACGCTATACATGGGGACCCAAGTTAATGGGAAATGATCGATGCGGAAGATAATCGCCGCCCACATAACGGTCCAGTAGGCAACAAGAATCAGGGTAATGGTTCGCTTATTCACTGCAATATTCCCTGTGATGTGACGAAATCATAGGAGTATTTCCTTTGATGCAGAGGTGTACTGAGGTCGCAGCCCCCTCAGTATCCATTCCTTTATTTATCGAATCAATGGCGATCAGTCCTTCAAAGTGATTTGAAGGCGGAATGCGCGGTTTTGATCGTGTGTTCGATGTCGCCAGTTGAATGGGCGGTCGAGAGGAACGCGGCTTCGAATTGAGAGGGGGCCAGGTATACCCCCTGTTCCAGCATCTGGTGAAAGAATTGCCCATATCGCTTCGTATCGGAGAGTTTTGCCGTATTCCAGTCCGACACCGGGCCTGACGTAAAGAAGGCGCCTAGAATTGAACCGACTCTGGTCTGCGTGAGCGGCACTCCTGCTTTCTTGGCTGCGTCGCCGATCCCTTTGGCGAGGGCTGCTGATTTCTCTTCCAGCTTCTTATAGACCCCTCGGGCCTTGAGCTGTTTGAGTGTTTCAATGCCGGCGGACACGGCTAACGGATTTCCCGACAACGTTCCGGCCTGATAGACAGGCCCCAACGGCGCGATCAAATCCATAATCTCTTTCCGTCCTCCATAGGCGCCGACCGGCAATCCTCCGCCGATGATTTTCCCCAGCACCGTCAGATCAGGAGTAATACCGTAGAGCGTTTGGGCACCGCCGTAGGCGACACGAAAGCCGGAGATGACCTCGTCGAAAATCAGGAGAATGTCATTTTCTTTGGTGAGTCGTCGGAGTGACGCGAGGAATTCCGGGGCCGGCGGCACGACGCCCATGTTCGCCGCGATCGGCTCGAGAATCACACAGGCCAACCGGTCTCGATGCTCCTTGACGATCTGTTGAACCGCCCGGATGTCATTGTATGGGGCGGTCAATGTGTGTTTCGCGAAGTCAGCGGGAACTCCAAGCGAATCGGGGATCCCCAACGTCGCCAGGCCTGACCCGGCCTTCACCAATAAATAATCACTGTGGCCGTGATAACACCCTTCGAATTTCAAAATGCTGTCGCGCTTCGTAAATCCACGCGCGACACGAATCGCGCTCATGACGGCTTCGGTGCCTGAGCTGACGAGCCGGACCTTTTCCATCGATGGAAAGGCGTCGTGGATCATGCGGGCAAGTTTGACTTCCAGCTCGGTCGGAGCACCGTAACTGGTTCCGTTTGCGGCAGCCTTCTTGATCGCATTGATGACCGACGGAGCGGCATGACCCAAAATCATCGGACCCCATGACAATACGTAGTCGATGTAGCCGTTCCCATCGACATCATAGAGGCGAGCGCCTTTGGCACGTTTGATAAACCGCGGTTGGCCTCCGACTGAGCGAAAGGCGCGCACCGGACTATTCACTCCCCCGGGAATGAGCTGTTGGGCTTCCGTGAAAAGCTTGCTGGAGCGAGTGATTTTCATAATGGGGGCGCACAGTACCATGCAGTTGAGCCCCGGTCAAGAAAGGGAAACTCGACCGATGTTATAGGACGACTGGGGCCAAAAATTGTCTGAAAGAGAGCCCCTCCTCACCACTTTTTGCTCCAGGCTAGGTGTCTGCTGACAGGGACTCTTCGTAATCCATTGGAAAGGCGTTGATTCGGGTGACCAACTGATGCGGCTCAACTCTTGCCTAATTAGGCCTGTACCAGGCTCCTAAAGAACGATTGCAGGTCAACAATGAGGATTATCTGCTCGTGGTGCCGACAAGAGGGGAAGACCGAACTGATGGGCGAGAAGGATCCCCTCAAAGACAAGCGGGAAACGCACGGGATTTGCGTCGTTCATCGCCATGAAGTCGAGACCCGCTGGCAGGCATCGATTCATAGACCCTCACACTCAGGAATCAAAACCGGACTGTCTTCTGAACTCTTCCGCTGGACAAGCTTGCTGAGCGTAACCGTAAAGATGCGCCCTTAAAACATCTTGAGCAATTGGTCGATCCCGCCAACCTTGCCGTTCGGTGTCAGCTCCCTACCCTGACTGAATGAGCAGATCGATATTAACGTGACGGTCTGCGGTTGGGGGACCGTTGCTGCCTATTCGCTGCCCGAGTCGGTTCTGCGTTGATTTCTTTCATCCCCCAATGAGCCCGCTTGGCTTTCTCCCCCTCCGATACGACGAATAGCGCGTGAAAGGGTGTGCCCCGTCGCGCACCCATGCCCGCCTGTCCGTTTCCCCAGGCCTCTCCCGCATCGCGCAAGATCTCAAGAAAGGTTTCGTACTCTTCTTCATCCTCGGGCAATACACCTTCTGCATTTGTGACCAATAAAATGTAGCCCTTGGCTGGTAGCCATTCCAGATCAGCCAAACATTCTTCCATGGCGTCCCAGTTGTGGCCGAAGTAGTCGGGGAACTTCATTGCCTGTGCGAACTCCGCAAACAGACTTGCCGGCGTCTTGCACTGACGGCCCTTGATGATCTTGAGTACGAATCCGTTCGGCGGGAGCACCAGCGATTCGGCACGCTTCCCGGCTGTGACAACAAGTAATGAGGTCCAGGGGGCTTTGGTCGATTGGAGATAGGCGGACAATGCCAGTGAATGTTTCGGAGTCATGGGGCCTCGTGCAATGGTATGAAGGTTCGGTAATGGTCACCGGTATAGTAGGCCCTTCCGCTATCTTGTTCTATGACAATCCGTTCCGCATCCCGCGAGCGGCCGCGTATTTTAGGATTCACATCGTACTCGCGGTAGTGTCCGGGAGGCAGCCGTCTCTCACGATTTTGAAACTTTCTGCCGCCGATATATCCAGGGAGGGCTTTGCCCCCACGCTGCTGAATCGCTTCCAGCAGGTCCTTGGCCTTTTGTATGGGATCCTCTGCGGCTCGGTGGTGTAGTCGGTCAAGAGGGGGCATGGCATCGTGAGTTGGCCCCGCGGACTGAACGGATGGAACAGAGGCAGAGACGAGTGGAGTCGGCTCAGACGACGAGCCGGCACTGTGAGAACCGGTGGGGCCACCGAACAGGAGTCCTCCAAGGACAACAAGTACGCCATAAATCTTCCACTTTCGATCCATAGATCCGCATTCGTATCACAAGGCGAAGCGGCACAGTACGAACCCTAGCATGCACGATCTTGGTGGATCAAATTGTTGCTATCGCCTCTTCGTCAGCGTAGCATTTGCGAATCGATTGCCAGACTTCTCGGACAGGCCAACGAGGTACGAATTGGAATCCGCGAAAGACCGACTTGAGTTTGTGACAGTCGAAGGCCTTTTGGCCTATGGAGAGATGCTCGCACGTAGAACCGCCGGTGAGGGAGTTGTGTTCCCACCCACTCCGACCTCCTCAGTCGACCGTCTTCAGCGAACCCGTGACGCCATGGGGAAGATCAAGGCGTTTGTGCAGCGCGCGCAAGGGGGATTTCCCGGGGCAGAGGAGTACAGGGCTACCCGCCGCGCGCTGATCGAAGAGGGTTGCGGGGACGATGAACTGGTGTTCTTTGCTTCTTGGAATGCTCTCCTCGCAATGGGCGAGTTGGCCCCGCTCTTTCGCATGCCAATCGGGTCAGTGCAGAAACCGACGCATCGTCGGCCGGTAGCGATCGTGCCGCGCGCGCAACTGACACCGCAGTTGGTCGAAGATCGTATCGTGCTGGATTTGGGAGAGGGTCGTTTTTGGCTTTTGCCGCGCGATTTAACCGGTCGCACGCTTCTGTTTACCATGCGTCATGGTGTCTCGCGGATGGAAAGCAGCACCTATCGCGTCGGGCGGCGCCTGGCGAACGTGCTGGATCCTGAGCGTGGCATCCCCAAGGCCGATGCGGTTGGTGCAGCCCTGGCGCGGATGCTGGGCGTCGTCGGGCAACAATTGGATTTCCTGCATATTCACAATTACCTCGATCCGCGCACATTCGTCCATCTGGTGAGCCAGAGCCCCAATACGCGGCAACTGTATGAGCGGGTAACCGCGGCACTGGCTCAGACACCGGGGCATCCTGCTGAGGCAATGCCACCAGTCTGCGATTCCGCCTTGGACTCCCAGGATTTTGGATGGGTCACAGGTCTGGAAAAGAAAGTCGAAGCCGAGGAAGCCGCAAAGGCATTCGGCGTGGATGTACAGACAGCTAAGCGCCTGATCAAACATCCCTTCTACAGCTACCCAGGCGGACATTCCTTCTTCGACGTCTATGTGGATATCGTCGATGGCTTCCGCCGTTTAGGTCAGTCCCACCAGGGGAAGGCCGTGTGTGTATACAGCCACAGCTCCACGCTTCGGGCCCTCATGATCTATCTGGATCCCCGCCCCTTTCGCGAAGCCTTCACCGAGTTTGGCGAATATAAGGAGGGGCAGGATAATGTCGTACTGCTGACCTATGAACAGGAGCTCTTATCCGGCTATTCCACCGCTGTGGGTTTATCCGCGCACGAACGGACAGCGCGGGAGACCTGGATGAAGGTCGAGCGCGAGCGAAGAGATCGGATCACACTCAAGCCACGACAGATCAAGCGGATCGTGGCGTTGGTCTCAGGCGGCGATTTCGCCGGTGCCGGCGCCGCGTTGAAAGAATTGCGCGTGACCGGACACCGATTTGGCCTGGAAGTCTACTTTGTCCGCCACGGATACTTAGGTCTGGCAAATAACTGGATCGAAGAGGTGACCGAGGATGATACCCGCGGCATGGGCAGCCGTGCGAGTAGTCCGATCGGGAGCAGCCGCTTCGAGGATTTCAAGGACGAGCATGTACAGCAGGCCACCATGCTGCATCTTCAGCCTTATATGGAAGATGGAGCCCTGGTGGTCATTGGTGGTGAAGGGAGTCTCCGAGGCGCGCGAGCGCTCTATGAAGGGTTTGGGGTCCAGGCAGTAGGGATTCCGGGCACGATCGACAATAATCTGGCGGGGACGACCTCTCTGGGTTTTCATTCGGCCGTGTCTCTGGCTAATCAATCTATCGAGTCGCTGAAAGCCACCAGTTCCGCCATGGGCAGCGTCTTTTTTGTCGAAATTATGGGAGCGGGGTCCGGTCATCTTGCTCTGGCCTGTTCGTATCAAGCCAGGGCTGAAGGCGTGTTGGTGAACGAGCACCCCGATCCCGATTCGTATATCGACAACTTTATCCTGGGCACGCTCAACCGCACCTTGGGTGTCCCAAACAAAAGTCATCTGTTTGTGGTGGCGGAACAGACCCCGCATCGCCACCACCCGGATGGCGGTGTGCGCGGGCTTGTCGAATATGTCGCCGGCACACTGGCTACGTGGCCGCAATTTAAGGCACGCCCAGGTGAATATCGCCTCGCCCCCGCGACAAAAGCCACGATCCTCGGCCACACCTTACGTGGAGCACCGCCGACCCCTGAGGACAAGACCCTCGGACAAGATCTGGCCTATGAAGCAATTCGGCGGCTCGTCAAAGAGCCGGAGCGGGTGGTCGGGTGCATGTTGGCCTATCGCGGACCAGGTGCTATTGAAGTGACCCCCCTCCACGCTGTGGCGCAGAAACAGTTCGACTGGGAGATCTTCGCCCGAATGCACGGAAGCTAGCTGCCCTAGCCCGCATGATTCATGAACACTTCTGCTGCAATCGCCGATCCGCTGTTGCATTCTTCGTCGCTCGTCATTCGTGAAGCGTGAAGCGTGAAGCGCTGGATGGAATAAGTGAGTCCGTGTTGACGCATGCGAGATGCGAGATACGCTTCACGAAGAACGCCTTCTCAGCGATTTCAGTCGGCCTGCGTCTGAACAGTGGTTGCGTTGTGAGCTCGGTGGTCGTTTGTTAGAATGGCGTCTTCATACATCACGCGAGAAGAGTGGGAAAAGTGACCGGCTTGTCCATGCGTAAAGCCAAAATCGTATGCACCATTGGCCCCGCCAGCGATTCACTCGCCTTGCTGGATCAGTTGATTGAGAGCGGCATGGACGCGGCGCGCCTCAATTTTTCTCATGGGACCCACGAATCACATGCGCATGCGATCAAGGCCATTCGTGAAGTAGCGGATCGTCGGCATGTGGCGGTGGCGATCATCCAGGACCTGCAAGGACCGAGGATCCGTATTGGTGAAATCGATCAGGACGGGTTCGATTTGATTGCCGGCCAGACCGTGAGACTCATGACGCCTTTGCTCCGGTCGGGCGGTCAACTCGGCGCACAATCTACTGCTCCAATCGGTATGCGCGGGATTCCCGTGACGTACCAATACCTCGTACGGGATGTCCAGCCAGGAGCCCGCATCCTGATTGACGATGGGCTAATCGAGCTGGTTGTTGATCGGATTAGCGGCGGCGCCGTCGAATGCAGAGTCGTGACCGGAGGGCGACTCACCTCGCACAAGGGCATGAATCTACCGGATACTCGGATCAGCGCCCCCACTCTCACTGACAAAGATCGGGACGATCTCCGGTTCGGCATTGCGCAGGGGGTGGATTATGTAGCTCTTTCGTTTGTCAGAGGCCCCGATGACGTGGTAGCCGCAAGGAAGTTAGTGGCCGACTGCGGAGGCGAGGTGCCGATTATTGCGAAGATCGAAAGACCGGAAGCGGTGGAGTGCTTGGACGCGATTCTTGATCAGGCAGACGGCGTGATGGTTGCGCGGGGCGATCTGGGAGTGGAAATGGGGCCGGAGGCAGTCCCACTTCTACAAAAGCGCATTATTGCCGAAGCCAACCGACGCCGCCGGCTCGTAATCACGGCCACTCAGATGTTGGAGTCCATGACGCAACACACGCGGCCGACAAGGGCCGAAGCGTCGGATGTGGCTAATGCCGTGCTCGATGGAACTGATGCCGTCATGTTGTCCGCAGAGACGGCGATCGGACAATACCCGGTTGAAACAGTCCGTGTCATGGACCGAATTATTCGAGCCGTAGAAGAAGGGACCCGATCATGGCATACGCGCGCGTCCGCCGTCCCACAGGGAGACGGCTCATTCCCGGAAGCCATTTGCCATTCGGCATCTTCAGCAGCATCAGCTATCGGGGCGAACATCATCGTGGCATTTAGCGAACGGGGTGCGACTGCGCGCTTGCTGTCAAAACAGCGACCCGACGCGTCAATTATTTCTCTGACTCCATTTGAAACTATCCGGCAGCGGATGGCGTTGTACTGGGGTGTGATGCCTCACACGATGCGGCAGATCACTCAAACAGATGAGCGAATTGATGAAGCGGAACGACGCCTGAAGACCGACGGACTGGCGACAACAGGACAGCGAATCGTGATTCTGTCGGGGACCAGGATTGGTCAACCCGGAGAGACCAATTTGATGAAGCTACACAAAGTCGGGTGAGCTGAAAGATTGGAAGAGAAGATCACACGATGACACTTCACGTTGTGGGGCGGCTGGTGTTTATTGTGTTTCAGTTGCTGGCTCTGGCATTGTCAGCAGGAGATGGGCTCGCACAGACCGCATTACTCCAGCATTCCCCGGCTGACGTGGTAAAACGCTATCTGATGCTCGATCAGAAGGGGGCGCGCCTCGACGCCCTGTCGAGCGCGGCGATCGAGTCTTATACGAGTTGGGAAGAGGAGCCGGCCTGGGGACATATCGTCGTGACACGAGACTTTGTCGTGGCAGAGCACTATCGCCAATGGGAAGTGATCGATAGTTTGGAAGTGGTGATTCCGGTCACCTTTCAAGTCTTAGGTTCGGTCTACATGGAAACCGTCGGGTTTGTCCAGGGGGCTAAGACAGAGGAAATTCGGTTTCGCGTCAAGGCGATCAAGAATCGATGGAGGATTGTCGAACCGATGCTGCCCCCCCACGTAGGACAGAAACGGATGGTAAATGTTGTGCGCGAAGCGTGGCTGAAAGAAACCGATCAAGTGAAACGGGACCGGCTCGAATCCTTACAGGACGAGTTACGAAAGGCGAAGTAACGATGGGGAAAACCTCAGTCGAGCTTTTAATATTCGATCTGGACGGCACGCTCATTGAATCGAAATGGGACATTGCCGCGTCAGTGAACCTGACATTGGCCGAACTGGGTCTGCCGCAGCGCCCTATCGAGGAAATCTTCGGCTTTGTGGGGGATGGGATCAAACAACTGTTGCGCCTATCGGTCGGCGAGGGTGGTCGTAATAGCTTCGACGATGCGTTGCGAGTGTTCAGGGGCCAGTATTTGGCGCACTGCCTCGATCGCACCACGTTCTACCCCGGAATTGGAGAGATACTGACGCATTTCGCAGGCAAACGGAAGGCTGTTGCCACCAACAAGTCGATCGAGTATACGAACGTGATTCTCCAAGGGCTGGGGGCGCATCATTTTCAGTATGTCGTCGGAGGTGATCACGGGTTCGGATTGAAACCGGAGCCGGGGATGCTGTTGCATGTGATGGAACAATTGAATGTGCCGAAGGAACAGACTGTGCTCATCGGGGATAGTACCAATGACATCAACGGCGGGCATAACGCCGGGATTCGAGTCTGTGCAGTGGGATATGGCATGGGCAATCGTGCCAAAATGAAGGCCTGTGGCCCAGACTGGTTTATCGAACGACCGGAGGAATTAATGGAGCTATTTATATGAAAAGCAGGTTAAGTTTTCTGACTTTCTGCGTAATCTTTGGCCTGAACCTTAGCCTCAACCTTGACCTGTTTGCGGCATCGTTCGGGCTGGCGGATCGTGTGCTGGAGAAAAAACTGACGAACGGGTTGACAATCCTCATGGTCGAACGCCATCAGACACCGGTTGTCTCACTCAATATGACCTTCGCGGTTGGGGGCGTCAACGAACAGGTGGGACAAACAGGCCTGGCACACCTCTACGAACATATGGCATTCAAGGGCACAAGAACGGTCGGGACGAAGGACTACGAGAAAGAACGTCCGATCCTCGATGAGTGGTATCAAGTGGGAACCGAGCTGGAGCAGCGGCAACGAGAGCTCGCACGGAGAAGCCAGGAAAAACCGGCGAGGCAAGAGGATCAGGCAGCCATTGAGAAGCTGCAGAAACGATTTATGGAGCTCCAAGAACAGGCGGGGCAGTACGTGGCAGGTAATGAGATGGCTTTGCTCTATCAACGTCACGGGGGAGTCGGACTCAATGCCGCGACCGGCAAGGACATGACCCGCTATATGATCAACCTTCCGGCCAATCGACTGCCGCTATGGGCTGCGATTGAAGCTGACCGCATGGCGCATCCGGTGTTGCGTGAATTTTACAAAGAACGCGGAGTAGTCATGGAGGAGCGGCGATTGCGGAATGACGACAGCCCCAACGGGCTGCTCTACGAAACCTTCACTTCTGCCGCCTTCCGAGCGCATCCCTATGGCATTCCGACGATCGGCTGGGAATCCGACATCCTGTCGCTCACACCGGCTGACACCGAAGCCTTCTTCAAAGCTAACTATGGGCCCGGCAATGCGACGATTGCGATCGTGGGCGATATCAATCCGAAAGACGTCATGATCTTGATCGAGCAGACGTTCGGCAAGATACCAGCCGCACCTCCGCAGTCTCCGCTCATCACCGTTGAGCCGCCTCAACGGGGGGAGCGGCGCGTGGAAGTGGAGTTCGATGCTGAACCGTCGGTGGTCATCGGATTTCACAAACCTGGGCTGGGCCATCCAGATGACTATGTATTCGACGTCATCGACGCAGTGTTAAGTGACGGACTCACGTCACGACTCTACACAAATCTGATCCGCGAGAAACGGATCGCCGCCTCGGTGAATTCGGATTCGAATTATCCTGGTGTCCGCTCTCCGAATCTGTTCGTGATCAGCGCGACGCCGCTCGCGCCCCATACGACAGCAGAAATCGAAGCGGCCATCTATGCCGAGATTGAACGACTCAAGACAGAACCCGTCTCTCCGAAAGAGCTTGAGAAAGTATTGAATAACCTCGATGCCGATTTGGTGCGAGCGCTTCGATCCAACGGAGGCCTTGCCTCTCAATTGGCACTCTATCAAACGGTGGCCGGAGACTGGCGTTATGCATTAAAGGCCCGGGACAAGATTGCCGCTGTGACGCCAGCAAATATCCAACGAGTGGCAGCAGAGTATTTCACAAAGTCGAACCGAACAGTGGCTACGTTGGTGAAGAAGGCCGTGGGGAAGGACGTTGCGACTGCACCACCGCAGGAGGTGGCGCAATGAGGAATGTGAAACGTAAAGCGAGAAACGTGAGTCGATGGAGTTTTGTTTTGTGCTCCATGATTATGGCCATCACCGTTCCCGTGTTAGCAGCCTGTGCAGGAAATCCTGCCCTGAGCGATCCGCGGCAGATGACATTCCCATCGGTTGAGTTCACCCCGCCAGAACCGGATCGCGTGGTACTCGAAAACGGGGTGACCGTATATTTTCTTGAGGACCATGAGCTGCCATTGATCAGCATCACTGCGACCATGCGAACAGGCAGCTGGCTCGATCCGGCGGAGAAGATCGGCTTGGCTTCCCTGACCGGTTCCGTCATGCGAACCGGCGGGGGCGGCGGTTTATCATCCAAGCAAGTGGACGAAGAGCTCGAACAGTTTGCCGGAGACGTGAACATCTCGATTGGACGGCAATCCGGTTCTGCGTCACTCGATGTGCTCAGCAAGGATCTGAAGCGAGGCCTTCAGATTTTCGCGGGCCTCATCCAGACTCCCTCCTTCGAGCCGGCGAGGGTTGACCTGGCCAAACTCCAGGCTATCGAAGGCATTCGCCGCAGACAAGACAACCCCGGCTCTATTGTCGGCCGCGAGTTCATGAAGCTTCTGTACGGAGCAGATCACCCGACAGCGCGTGAAAGCGACATTACGTCCATCAACCGCATCACTAGAGACGATCTGGTGGCCTTTCACCGGAAAACCATTCATCCAAACGGCCTGATGTTGGGAGTGACGGGTGATTTCGACAAGTCCGCTATGCTGATCCTTCTGCAAGAAGTCTTCGGCGGTTGGAAGAAAGGCGAGGTGCCGGTTCTGGCAATTGCCGACGTCCCCCAGGTCAAGACAGCAAAGCCCGTCGTACGGTTTGTGAGCAAGGATACATCTCAAACACATCTCCGCATCGGCCAGCTGTCGATCAAAGAGAACGATCCGGACTATGTCGCCTTGGCAATCGCGAACGACATTCTCGGTGGCAGCTCCTTTCGCAGCCGCCTCTTTAACGACGTGCGGACCAGGCAGGGGCTGGCTTATTCGGTCGGCAGCCGTTTGAACACCGGCATGCACGATCAAGGCGTTTGGTTGATGCGTGCGGAGACGAAGCTGCCCTCTACGCAAGAGGTCATTACTCGGTTTGTCGCGAACATGGAACGGATGAGGGTTGAGCTGGTAACAGACAATGAACTGGCAGAAGCGAAAGAGGCGTATGTAAACTCTTTTGTGTTCTCATTTGCCAGTTCGTCAGCGATCGTGGGGCGGTTGATGACACTGGAATATGATGGGCTCCCCAAGGATTTCCTCCAGCAATTGCGTGCTCGCGTAATTGCATTGAAGAAAGAGGACATCCTGGCGGCGGCGAAGAAGCATTTTGACCCTGAAAGGCTGACCATTTTGGCAGTCGGCTCTGGCGAGGCTCTGCCGAAGCTGCTGTCGGGATTTGGGGATGTAAAAGAAATAAAGTTAGCTCCTGAGAGCTGAGGGGAGAGTGGGTCCTGTCTCCGATCAGGAGCCGCGACCGGTCCGGCCGCCTCACCGGCTCGGCGGCGTGCACAAACGTGGCGCTCTTTATTCATCACGCCGTGCGCCCTCTTGCCCCGCCCGGTGTAGGGACCCCGCTGCGGGCGGTCGGGGCTCCTGATCGGCGCCACCCACTCCAAAGAGTGAAAGTCTCCGGAGCTTTGGGGGGAGAAGGGAGCGTAGGTCTAGTTAGAGATAGTGCAGCGCCTCGGAAAGGTCACATCGAACACCTATGGTAGCTTGCAGATAGTTCGTCAATTCCAACAAGGGTTAAGGAGGCTGTCATGGTGACCGCTGTGATGCTGCTGAATTGGACGGATCACGGAATCAAGAACGTCAAGGAGTCGCCGAAGCGGCTGGATGGGGTGAAGAAGCTCGCGAAGGGCATGGGCGGCGAGGTCAAATCATTTTATATGACGCTGGGGGCGCACGATCTGGTGCTTATTGTGGATATGCCTAACAACGATAAACTTGCGGCTTTCGGTCTCAAATTGGGATCTCTGGGGAATGTACGTTCCACGACGTTAAAGGCATTTCCTGAGGACGATTATAGACGCCTTATTGCCGGGCTCAGCTAGCAGGCTGTTGACAAAGGCCGCCAGCGGCGTTCTCGCGGCTCTCAGAGGCTCAACGCGGAGGACAAATTTTCGGTGGTGACGACTGACGAATATGCCGCTTGAAGACGACTTTTCCGATATTCTCAAGAAGGCGCGAACCGGGCAAGGGCTTTCGGTCGATGACATTGCTCGTGCGACGGGCTTATCCAGCGAAGCCATTGCAGCCCTGGAACGAGGAGACCAGCCACACGATCGTGCTGAGGTACAGATGCTGGCGAAGGCATTGGGTCTGCGATCTGCACCGCTTGAACAGATTGTGATCGACAAATGGGAACCGATACCGCAACGCATGCCGGTCTGGATCGAGACGGTCCATGGCTCCATCAACGGCTATGGAGTGCAGGGGTATATTCTCCACGACAAGGGAGAAGCCTTGTTAATCGACACGGCCTACAATGCACCCGCCATGATTGCTTGGCTCGAATCCCACCGCGTCCGGCTGACCGGAATCTGCCTCACCCATGGGCATGCGGACCACGCCGAAGGGATTCAAGAACTCCTGGCACGATGGCAAGTTCCCGTTTATCTGGGCGCTGACGATGTCAGTCTCCTGCATTGGAAGCCTTCGAAGGATCGTCTTACTGCCCCAAACGATGGCCGCGCCATCCCAGTCGGACATCTGAGCATCCGTTGTCTCACTACTCCAGGCCATACACCTGGCGGTATCTGCTATCGGATTGATGTCGGGTCCCAGCCTGTTTGCTTCGTGGGTGACACCCTATTTGCCGGATCGATTGGGCGGTCCAATCCCCACAGCCTCTACAGAACCCACCTGGACTCCGTGCAGCAGCGCGTGTTGAAATTACCTGACGATTGTATCCTGTTGCCGGGTCACGGACCGACCACGACGGTTCGGGAAGAACTCGACCACAACCCCTTTGCGCAGGATTATTGAAGACGACGTTATGAATCTCGACGAGCGGAACGACGACCGGCCGATCCGCAGCGGAGAACTGCCGATTGTGGCAGACCCGCCTGCGGCCCCCTCAGATCGCCCTGTGGATGACGAATTGGAGGAGACCCCTTTCTCGAAATGGACCCTGCCCATCAGCCTCTTTATCGCGACGCTCTTCACCACACTGTGGGCCGGGGCCTATCAAGTCTACAACGGGCCGATCCGTGGGCCGCTGAATCTTCTGCTCGAAGAACCCACAATCCTGTGGCGCGGCATTCCCTTTGCCGCCACGCTGCTGGCGATTCTGGTCACCCATGAGTGCGGGCACTATGTGCTTTCCCGTATTCACAGGGTGCCGGCGTCGCTGCCGTTGTTCATTCCTGGTCCTCCCTACTTCATCGGCACCTTCGGGGCGATCATCCGTCTGCACGGGCCAATCATGAACCGGCGCGCACTGTTCGATGTCGGCGTATCCGGTCCACTGGCTGGTTTCATCGCTGCAGTGATGGCCTTGGTTGTCGGCCTGAACCTATCAACGGTTGTCGAACACCCGTCGCCTCATGGGATGCAGTTGGGCGAACCGTTGCTCTTGCAATTCATCGCCTGGTTGGTCATGGGATCCCTTCCTCCGCAGGCCGATATCATCCTGCATCCCATCGGGTTCGCCGCATGGTTTGGCCTATTTGTCACGTCACTAAATCTCCTTCCCATCGGCCAACTCGACGGAGGACATGTCGCCTATGCCCTGTGGGGTAGACACCAGCGCACGATGGCCTTTGTCATGGTTCCCATCCTCATCGTGCTGGGATATGTCGGATGGCCCGGTTGGTGGCTGTGGGCGTTCATGGCGGGTTTGTGGGGTTTTGGACATCCGCCGGTGCACGATCTCCACGTACCCCTGGGCAGAGGACGCATCGTTGTTGGATGGATCGCACTCGCAGTGTTTATTCTTACTTTTGCGCCCGTTCCCTTCTCTTTTCGCTAGCGGGGGGAGGAATGACCCAGTGAGTCCCCTATGCTCGCGCAACGCGCGGTCTCAGAAGACCCTCGTTGGACGCGCGCAGTGGGGGACTCGTCCGGGCCATCCTGGGGAAACGTTAACGAGCAAGCTTGGAAGGGCTATTGTAGATGTTCGCTGCGGCCTTGCTGGAAGGCCTGTTTGAGCATTCTGCATGGGGACCCCACACAGCCGTCTGGATCAATCCAGAGATTTTCTTGTCGGAACGCAGACTCGGCCCTACAGTGTGGGGGATGGAGTCCATCGCATCCTCGACACATCCCTGTCCTAAGTGCCAGACTGACCAGTCTGACGGAGCGACCGAGTGTGTGAAATGCGGGATCATCTTTGCGAAGTATAGACCCCTTGCCTCGCTGCTACGGCAGCAGGAATCACAGAATAGCTCGCGCTGGGTGTCTCTTGCCAAGGAATGGCTCGTCGACTCAGACACATCGACCGACTCGTTCACGTTCGCTGGACGGGTCACAGTATTTCTATTGCTGCTCTGGTGGGGCCGAGGGTTCATTTTTACGCCCCTCGAAACCAACTACACAGGGGAGTCGTTTTTCCATCTGATCAATCTACCGTTCCATGAAGCGGGCCACCTTCTATTTATCCCGTTGGGACGCTTCATGACGATTCTGGGCGGGAGTCTCGGCCAGATCCTGATGCCGCTCGTCTGCCTGGCTACCTTTCTTATCAAGACGCGCGATCCCTTCGGCGCATCAGTGGCTCTCTGGTGGATGGCGGAGAGCTTCATGGATATCGCTCCCTATATCAACGATGCGCGGGCCATGGATCTCATGCTGCTTGGTGGAGTGACCGGAAAGGAGACGGACGGGCATGACTGGAACAATATCCTGACTATGCTGGATTGGCTGGAATACGACCACAGCTTGGCTCACCTCACCTACAACATCGGCATTCTCCTCATGCTGGCCTCATTCGCATGGGGTGGCCTGCTTCTCCTCAAACATTACCGCCGGCTCTCGCCGTGACTGTATCTGCACGGACCAGGCAGACATTCATGCCGGTGGTTGGCTCACCGGACCTTTCGCCAGGTCCTCAAGGGCAAGGATTAGCGCGTGGGTACCGCTGCGGCCATGCCCCAGGTCCATGACTCTGCCATAGAGCTGCTGGACCAACGTGAGACCGGGCAGCACGAGTCCCCTGCGTTTCGATTCTTCCAGCGCAAGGCCCATATCTTTGACGAAATGCTCAACGAAGAATCCCGGCTCGAAGTTTCGTTGAAGAATACGTGGCGCGAGGTGGTCCAGGGTCCAACAGGCTGCGGCTCCACCACGAATGGAGTCCAGCATCCGGTTCAGATCGAGCCCCGCCTTGTAGCCATAGAGCAGGCTCTCGCAGACACCGATCATCGTACCGGCGATTACGATCTGATTACAGAGTTTGGCCTGTTGCCCAGTCCCGGGCTCTCCCTGATGCACGATCTTTTTGCCCAAGAGCTCGAAGAGCGGCATCATAGCCTGCACTGCAACGCCGTCGCCTCCCACCATGATCGAGAGGGCAGCATTGCGTGCACCGATATCACCCCCGGATACCGGCGCGTCGATCGCAAAGAGCCCCTTAGCTTTCGCACGTTCGGCAATCTCGCAACTGAGTGCTGGGTCCGTTGTCGTCATATCGGTGAGTATGGCGTCAGGTTGTGCGCCGGCAAACACTCCCGTCTCACCGAAATAGACGTTATGCACATCCTGAGGAAATCCCACCATCGTGAAGAGGATGTCCGATTCAGCGGCGATGGCATGCGGGGTCTCAGCCCACATCGCTCCGAGATCAAGTAACGGCTGGGCCTTGCCCTTCGTACGGCTATGCAGGGTCACGCGATACCCGGCAGCTAACACATGGCGACACATCGACGACCCCATTACGCCGGTACCGATCCAGCCGATCCTGGTCACCCCCGGCATAGCAACGTGAATAGTCATCGTTTAGATACCCGTTATTCGGCGAGAGGAGTAATTCGATCCGCTACTGCCTGAATGATGCCTTCGCGGTCTCTCACCACCTTCAGTCCCTGAAAACTCAAATAGTAGCCACCGTGACTCGGTGCTTGAATCGTGGCAGCAAGTTCAATCCGTTGCCCGTCATCGACGTCCGGATCTTTGACAGTCGGGATTCCGCAACGTCCATAGACTGCGACATTAATCGTGGAGGTTTCATCTTCCAGGGAGAACAGATACGCGCCATAGCACATCGTGCCTGCCTGGACCTTATAGGGATCGAGCGGTGTCACATTGCGCACAATCCCCCGCAACGTGACCTGCTTCAGATGAAAGGACTTCGGCTCGTCGAGGATCTCCTGAATGGCAATGGGTTCGGCAGCTGAGACCCTGTTGGAGCCGACTGCAGACCACCCGAGCCAGTGAAAGGCGAGGATCGTCACTAACATTCCTATACGAGATGCCCTGCTCTGTATCACGCTGCTATTTTACAGAAGGTCTTTGAAGAAGTCCCTTCCGCCACTTCGACGAACTCGTTATAATCCGCCAACATTTTCTGGAGAAACCATCCATGGTTGAACGCACAACCCTTGAACGTTACGTCACACAGATCCGACGGCGGTTTGAAGATGTACTGGGCCAGATGGTAGAGATCCCCTCCATTAGCATGGACCCGACCAAGGCCCCTGATATACGGCGCATGGCAGATTTCGCCCGGCAGGTCCTTACGGATCTTGGAGCTGAGGCTCAGATCGTGGAGACCGGCGGCTATCCGATCGTGTCCGGCGGCTGGATGACCGGATCCCATTATCCAACCGTGACCATCTATAACCATATGGATGTACAGCCGGCGCAGGAGCCGGAATGGACGCAGGCGCCCTTTACGTTCATAAACGAGAATGGGAAATATCATGGTCGGGGCGCGACAGATGACAAGGGTCCGGCGCTGGCAGCCTTGTTCGGTGCGCGATATGCCATCGAGCAGGGCTTCCCGATCAATGTCCGGTTTCTCTGGGAACTGGAAGAGGAAATCGGCAGTCCGCACTTTGCGGCCGGGCTGAAGAAGCAAACGGCGATTCCTCGACCGGATTCAGTTGTCGTGTCGGATACCATTTGGCTTGCGAAAGGAAAGCCCGCCATGCCCTATGGCCTGCGAGGTCTGCTGGGTGCCCGCCTCACGCTGCGTACTGGGTCGAAGGACGCCCATTCCGGCGTGACCGGCGGCGCGGCTCGTAATCCGCTGGCGGAATTGATGGAGGTGGCGCAGGCTTGTGTCGATGCCAAGGGCGGCAAGGTGAAGATTCCCGGGTTCTATCAGGATGTGGTCGAACCTACCAACGCGGAGATTAAGAGTTTCCTCGCGTCAGGTTTCCAGGTCAATAATTTCAAGCAGGCCTATGGATTTCAGACGTTGCGCACGAGCGATCCCGCCGAGATCATGCGGCGCATTTGGGCTGCGCCGACGTTTGAAATACATGGATTGACCGGCGGGTATCACGGGCCAGGAGTGAAGACGGTCGTGCCTGGCCATGGTGAACTAAAAATAAGTATGCGACTGGTGCCAAATCAAACTCCGGAAAAAATCTTTACCTTGCTCAAGCGCCATGTGGCCAAGATCAATCCGAACGTGAAGGTGGAACGGGAAGGGATGCTGCACCCATTCAGAGGGCTGTTTGAAGGGCCCTATGTCGAAGCGGTGAAAAGGGCGGTGAAGGCGGGATTCGGCAAAGAACCGGCTTTCATCCGTGAGGGTGGATCAATCGGAGCGGTGGTCACCATGCAGAAAGCCTGGAAAGTGCCGATCCTGTTCATGGGGCTGAGCCTGCCAGAGCATGGCTACCATGCGCCGAATGAATATTTTGACTGGGGTCAAGCTTCAGGTGGAATCAAAGCCTTCGCACATTACTTTGCGGAGGTGGCGAAGATGAAGAAGTAGGGAGCAGCCAGACCATCCTTTTTGCTCGCAGAACGCGCACGATCAGAATGATGGGAAGGACACCCATGTTGGTCCTGTGCTCCCGGAACGCGCGCCCTAAGAAGGGCCTCGTTCGACGGCCGCACTTAGACCAACATGGGTACCCTTCCCAGAGAAACAAACTAGCAAGCTTGGAAGGACCAATTTAATACATCGACGGTGCTCGTTCGATGCACGCAGTAAAGGGAAGCCTTGGCCACTCCCTAACCGAAGGTTGCGAATTGGAAGACCCTCGCCCAGGGTAAATGGCACGTCTCGACGTGCAAGCGGGAGGGAGCTTATTCCTCCTAGAAATCACAGGCAATCGAACTGCCAGTGTCCTTGCCTATGAGGAAGTGCCAGCGCTGCGGTGAGTTGATTGAGAAAGTCCTGACGGGGAATTTCTTCTGCTCCGAAGCGCACGATATGCGGCGAGGATTGCTGGCAATCCATCAAGACGAATCCCCAAGCATGAAGTTGACGCACGAGGGAGGCGAGCGCGACTTTCGAAGCATTGGGCACACTGGTGAACATTGACTCTGCGAAAAAGACTCCGCCTAGTGCCACGCCGTACAGTCCGCCTACGAGTTGTCCTTCCTGCCAGGTTTCTACGGAATGGGCATAGCCGAGTTCATGTAATCGTGTGTAGGCTTCAAGCATCTCGGCAGTGATCCAGGTGCCGCCATCCGGATATTGCGGTCTTGGACCTGCGCAATGCTGCATGACGTCGCGAAAACACTGGTCGAGCGTGACTTGAAATAGACCGGGGCGAAGGCTTCTTTGCAGGCTGCGCGAGATGTGAAGCTTGTTAGGGAAGAGGACGGTTCTGGGATCGGGCGACCACCACAAGATCGGCTGATCGTCGCTGTACCAGGGGAATATGCCGTTGCGATAGGCTTCGAGTAATCGCTCTGGCCTTAGATCGCCCCCGACTGCGAGTAGACCCTCAGGAGTAGATACATCAACGGGAGGGAAACGAAGATCCGATGGGTTCCCGCTGAGTCTGAACATGATGGCTACATAGCGTACGCGACGGGAAAAGGCTATGTCTTCTAGCAGGCTGGGGGTTTATATACAAAACGCCGATGGAATCTTCCAGGGAGCAGCCAGACCGTTCTTCACTGCGCGCATCGAACGAAATAAATGCTCGGTCCAAGCTCGCTCGTTATCTCTCAGGGATGGAGGCTGATTGGTCTTCCACTGCGCGCGTCCAACGAGGGGAGTCTGCGACCGCGCGTTGCGCGAGCACAGGGCGACTCACCGAGCCATCACCCCTTCTGTTCTTCTGCCTGCGCCAGCAACGGACGGAAGATGGAATCTGCATCCAGCACCGCCTTCAATGATTCTGCTCCGATGAAGAATTGCCAGATCTCGGGGGTCTGCCCGGGAACTTCAGCAAACCAACGTTTGGCTTCGGTCAAACGCGCCAAGAGGGCTTGGTTGTCCCGATCCGGAGTGAACAACAAGCTGTAGGCTTTGGTGTATTCGGCCATGAATTTATCGAGTGGCAGATCTGCGAGCACCCGCGCGTCCTCGGCATCCTGATAGGCGACCCGAATATCAGGGTCGTCGAGGATGCGGTTCCAGGCCACTTTGTTGATGCGAGACCAGGCCAGCTGAAGTAGCGCTTCCGCTCTGCCGCCTCTTTGCTCAACCGGGATGGCCTTCACCAAGGCTTCATGGGTCTCGATCGAGGCTATTTGATCGTTGTTCCAGCGATAGGCTACACCTAACTGGAACCGGTTATCGAGTCGTTCCGGCCGTACTGCAGCCAAGGTCTTCATGGCCGAGAGCATGCGATACAGGTAGTCGGCGGTCGTCGGTTTCTCGAATCCCCCCATCTCCATCCCCAACGACAGGTCCATGCGGACGGATTGAGCGTAGATGTTCCAAAAATGCTCGTTCACGACCAACGCAAGCGCCGGGTCGCTCACCGTGAGTTTGTGAAACGGAATGGCTTCTCGAAGAATAATTCCATAGAGCTGTCGGCTCAATACCGTGAGGGCATCGGCCTGGTTGGGATCGATGATGAGCACGCGATTCAACAGGGCCACCTGGTCACGCAGTTCGGGAAGGGTGGCGGCGTGGGCGGCTCCCGCAGTCAAAATGCCTGGGACGTCCGTCGGTCCCCACCAAACCAGTGAGTCTGGAAGGGCATGACTGGTTTCCGTCGCAAACGGAATCTTCTCCCGATCGCCGCTCCCGAACAATGCCCCGCTGGTGACGGGAAGGTTCACGACCGCCCTGTCACCTCCGAAGCCGTGTTTCTTGAGCCCGGAGAGGACAACCCACTGGACGGTGATCTCTTTCAGCGCACGCCTGGTCCGCTTAATCGTATTGGTCCATTTGACCGAGCCTGCAGCATAGGTCAATGGAGCCGTAAGGGGATCCTGGTAAGTGATGGACAATTTCACCAATGTCGTCGGCACCGATACGATCGGGCCATTCGGTTGAAGACGGAATGAAGCGGAGGGAAGCGGCTTACTTCCGACAATGCGAACATGGAATCCAGTTCCCGGCGGCCTAAGACCCAGCGAATCTGCTATGAAGGCAGACGCGGGATAGTTACTCACCTCTTCGCTGAAAAAGACCAATTCGCCACTACTGGGCCACACAACCTCCATACCGACATCGCTTCGGACCAGTGTGGGGGCATGTACGTCTTTCAGGCCCTTCCAGCAAGAGTCATAGATCGGGTCAGAGTCTGACGGAGAGGTCTTGATGCCATGTGGGGAGGTCGTGACCAGGGAATATTGGCAGGCGAAGTCGAGCTGGCCGACGGCAACTTTATTTCCCGATCCCATCGCTTCTGCGTAATGCACAGCCGTCGCTTCAGCGGAGGTGACGACCTGCTTAGATTTCTTGGTGGCGGCTGATGCCGATGACGTGTCAATCAAGGTCGTTCCAGTAACCATCGATAGAATTCCGGCGAGGAGCAGGCTACTGAACCAGTCACGTTGGAAGGTATGCAAGCACGTCATGTCAGACAGGCTCCTACTAAAATGACGAGAAGAACGCGCTACTGTACCACGCTGCCCTGAAAACCTGGAATAGGCAAGGCAGCCGATTCACTGGCTACACGCCATTATTTATTTATGAAGGCTTCGCCATTGCCGATGCCAGAAGAATGTCTTTCCTCTCGCCTCGTACACTTGCGCCTGGCCTGACTTCTATCTGGTCATTCGACCGCAATTATGGCCTGCATGTTATGACCCGGCATGTCGCACAGGTAGGACAAAGTTCCAATACGTGCCGGCGTAAACTGAAATTCAATCAGGCCATCAGGCGGGATGATCACTTTCTTGAGCCCTTCCGGACCAAATTCCGGGGCTCCGTTTCCGCTCAGAGTGAGGTCGTGGATGAGGAAAAGCTCCTTGGCTACTACGGTATGGAGTTCTGTGTCGTAGTTGCGGAACCTGAGCAGGGTCTTGCGACTATGATGTATGTGGATCTGTTGTGGGATGAACACCCGCGAGCGGATCTCCACCGTGACCGGTTCCACCTCGGCCTCGGCTGAAACCGCAGTGATTGGAATGGCCAGCATCCAAACCAAACATATGAGCCCGAATGCTCCTTTCACCGTGCATTCGCCGCAGTGAGGATCGCGCGACGCATCTTCATCCGGTCGACTGACGTCAACTCCGGGGCCGACCGATGTCGACAGAGCGTGACGGTCTGCATGAAGGATGCGATAAACACTTCGCAATTTGGACAGGCCCCCAGATGCCGGCGAATCTCCTCGCAAATGTCTGCTGGGAGTTCGTCGTCGATATAGGCGGACAACTGCCGGAAAAGATCCATGCAACGCCCTTCGCTATGCGTATGGTCGTGAGATAAGGACTTGGAACGTTTCTTTGGCGTCGCCGTCTTTTTCTTGTTCATGAGCGCAAGCCTCCCGACCTCTGATTATCATGCTCGGTAATGCCGCGGGCGCTGAGCTCTCGCCGCACAAACAAGCGTGCTCGATGCAGTCTCGACTTTACTGCGCGCTCATTCACGCCCATGATGGTCCCCACTTCCTTGGCGCTCAATCCTTCCATGTCCCGAAGCACCAGAGCCATGCGATATTTTCTCGGCAGTTTGTCGATCGCCTGGTCGAGGGCTTCCCGGAGTTCCTTGTTCTGGAATGCTTCTTCGGGACTGAGCCCGCCCATCGGAATCTGAAGGCGAAATTCTCCCTCTGAGGTGGGCACGAACTCCTCGATCGACAGCTCATGCTCCGGCTCTCCTTTACGCTTGCGCCGCATCCGAATGCAGGCCCGCGAGGCGATGGTGTAGAGCCAGGTGGAGACCTTCGCCTCACCTCGAAAATCTTTAAGTCCTTGATAGGCATTGAGAAAGGTCTCTTGAACGAGATCCTTTGCCGACTCTGTCTCGCCGCACAGGCGGTGTGCGTACCGATAAATCAGATCAACATGGTCTCGATACAGCCTATCAAATCCTTCGAGCTCTTGTCTGACTGGATGTTGGGGAGGCTTTTTGGAAGCAGAAGCGCGCATGGCTGGAACGAAGTCTAGGGAGCAAAATGATACCTGTCAAGCAGCCAGCGAGGCTGTTTCGCCATTCGTCTTCCTGCCTAAATCGTGCTGTTGATTGGATATCGGTTAGTGGGTCAGTGAGGCACCGCGCCGAGGAGTCGCGGTCTCAGGGGATGGAACCGTGACTGTCACCTGCTCGTGGTCAATATGCACCGTCAACGGTTGTCCCACCTTCACACGAGGCACCCCGATCTTCGAATTAAGCATGACGAGGCCGATAGGTGTGCGGACAAAGACGAAGTTAGATTTGAGCTTGGACACGGTTCCCGAGAGGAGGAGAGATACGTCGGCGCTGGCCTCCGGGGCCTGGCTGACTTGAAGATCAAATTGCAGGTCGTGCACTCCGCTGATCGTATTCGTTTCATCGACCTCTATGGTCAGCGGATCTCCCTCGTGATAATCAGCAAGCCGTTCCTCTTGCGCGCCGACATGGACAATCTGGTCACCGTCAGGCCCCCACCAACGTAACGTTTTCGGGGTATCAGCCCCGGATAGCATCGGTCCACTGAGATAACGGTGAACCAACGATCCGTCGGCCCTCTTTCGGATCTCAACGATGGAATAGCGGTCGTGCAGCCAAAAACGTACTTCTTGCGAGGCTTTAAGATCCTTCAGAGTTGTCTTGGAAGTGAGGGTTAATATCCCTATCGGGGTCTTGAGAAAGACGATACCTGCTTTGGTCCGCCACACAGATCCTTGTAATTTTATAAAGGGATCTACCGGGGCCTGGACAGTTGCAACAGGGGGCTGTGCGGGAGATTCAATCGCTTGGGGTGAAGCCGTTTCGGCTGGCCCAACCGGCTCCTCGGCATAGATTGGGCTGAAGAGAGTAGCGACGACGACCCCGACGCAGAGAGACTCTATTGCACACCGCTGCAGCCTGCTAGGGAAGGAATCGAGCATCCCTGGCCTCTGTAGATCGTTGCCATCCGCAGGGGCGGGAGCCCCCCCTAGCTTGAATATATCCTCAAAATGACCGAATACCATGATGTCTAAGAGGGAGTCAAGGCGAAAGCTAGCAACGACAGTGGTTCAGAAAGTGATGCCCCTACGAAAGTGCGTGACTGATTGGAGCGAGTGTGTCGGCCGATAATTGGGGGTGCCGCGAATTCTGAGCTGTACGCGGCATTGATGACAGAGGGGTGAGGGTCAGGATGACCCGAATCTCTCTGTTGGTTGCATTCGGCACACCGAATCCCGTGAGCAAGAGCGCGGGTGTGACCATATGACATATGCGGCGCATTTCGAATTGTGCCCAGTCCTCCGCCTCGACCCGGTGTCGGAGTTGTACCAAGACATCCCCGCAGAATTCTGTGAGGATAGATGGCATAGATTCTGGCGCCATCTGCGGCCAGAACTCGTGGGACGTACCGAACAATGCCATGAGCGCACGAGCTGATCCATTCATGTGCAGGATACGAGCGGACGAAGAAAATACGATCAAGCCTGAGTCAAGGGAAGGAAGCAGGAGTCGTTGCATAAGAGATCCTTTCGGAAAAATGTTCTTCGGGTTGTGCAAGAGTTGCACCCAAACCTGAGATGCAAAAAGGATAACTACCCTGCGAATACCGACCACAACGTGGCACTCAGAGTCCATTGGCGCACAATTAGGGTCGAAGAGCGGCCGGAAATTGGACCATGCCCTTATTTCTTTCGAACCATTATGCGAATCGGGGTTCCTTCGAATCCATACTCCTCGCGGAGTTGATTCTCGAGAAAGCGCAGGTAGGCGGGTGTAATATTGTCCGGGTGCCCGACAAACAACGCAAAGACCGGCGGTTGTGTCGTAACCTGGGTCATAAAGGCAGATTTGGTAATCTTCGTCGGCTTGCCTTTTCGCACTGGCAGCGGGTGGGTCGTGAGAACGTCCTGGAGAAATTTGTTCAAGGCTCCGGTCGGGATCCGCTTTGAGAAAGCTGTGACTACCCTGTCAATGGTAGGAAAGAGCTGGTCAAGCGAATCGGGATGAGCTGCAGAGGCGAAGAGGACGGGGGCCCAAGTCAAAAAAGGAAATCGACGACGAAGTTCCAATTCGACTTCCTGCCGGGCCCGGTTATCGCCTTCCCGAAGGTCCCATTTATTGACCAGCAGGATGCATGCCCTTCCCTGCTTAATGATGATCCCGGCGATTTTGGTATCCTGCTCAGTCACGCCTTCCGTAGCATCGAGCAACAAGATTCCGAGGTCGGACCGACCGATCGCCAGGTGCGATCGGACCACACTATAGCCTTCAATCCCTCTGTCGATCTTTCCACGCCGACGAATACCGGCGGTATCGGTGAAGACATACCGCCGTCCCCGATGGAGTGCGATGGAGTCAATCGAATCCCTGGTCGTTCCCGGCACATCGCTGACTACGACTCGATCTTCCCCGAGTACGGCATTGACCAAGGTGGATTTGCCGACATTCGGGCGCCCCACGACAGCTATGCGGGGCATGGCCATTTGTTCAGGGTTCTCATCCGGAACCGGGAGGAACGGGTAGATCGCATCCAGCAGTTCGGAGACACCGATACCATGCTCCGCAGAGATGGGGTAGAGAGTCTCCTTGCCCAACCGATAGAAATCGGCTACGAGCTGGTCGACCTTGGGCGTATCGATCTTGTTAACCGCGACAAATAACGGCTTCGGGGTCCCGCGCAGGAGACGGACCACTTCCTGGTCCGGAGTCGTCAACCCGGTGCGACCGTCCATGAGCAGGACCAGAATGTCCGCTTCCGCTATAGCAAGCTCGGATTGACGCTTGATGAGGGCCAACATGCCTCCAGAGGCGGACGGGTCCAGGCCCCCTGTATCAACCAGGCGGAACGGCCGATTCCGATAGGTGGCATCGGCATAGTTACGATCCCGGGTGACACCAGGGACATCATCCACGATAGCCGTTCGCTTGCCGAGGATGCGATTGAAGAGGGTCGACTTGCCGACGTTGGGGCGGCCGATAACGGCCACAATCGGCAGGTGAACCGTCATGGCTGACGATACCGGTGCTGGCTGTAAGGGGGTGCTCTTGGTGCGTGACATGGGAAATTGTATTTCGACCGTAACACAAGAATTTTGGCAAACACAACCATCGTCAGGTACACTGGACGACATGACTGCTCATCCTTCTCTCCTTACGCCCTACCGTCTTGATTGGGATGACATTGATGACGTGTTACTCGACATGGACGGGACTCTGCTCGACCGGCATTTCGACAACTTTTTTTTCGAAGAAGAGCTGCCCCGTCGTTATGCCTTGCTCCACGGTCTACAACTCGCGGAGTCTCGAGACCGACTAATGGCCATGTATCGTTCGGTTGAAGGCGATCTGGCCTGGACAGATCTTCATTATTGGACCAAGCGGGTGGGAATCGATGTCGTCGCCTTGCATCGGGAATTGGATCACATGATCGGATTTCTGTTGGGTGCGGAAGAATTTCTGCAATACCTACACCAGCTGGGGAAGAAGGTGACGATCGTGACGAATGCCCATGAATCAGGCGTAGCCATCAAAGTTGCCAAGACCGGGCTGGACCGGCATGTCGATCGAATTGTGAACGCGTTTGAAGTCGGGTATCTGAAAATGCGTCCGGAGTACTGGCCCAATTGCCAGCGGTTAGTGGGATTCGACGTGGCAAGATCTTTCTTCATGGACGATGATGAGCATTGCCTGACTGCAGCAAAAGAATTTGGCGTCGCCCATCTCATTCATAGTGCCAAATCGAGTTCTCAACTGCCCCCCACCCCGCTCACCCAGTTCGTCTCGGTCACAGGTTTTTCACCGCTATTCAGCAGACGGCCCGTGATTTAGTCATAAAAACCCCTCCTCGATTCTTGTTGCTCCCGTAGGTCTATGTTAGAGTCCTCCCTCTTTTTCTATGGATCGGCAGCCGGTTCCTGTATGAGCAAAACGTACAATCACCAAGCCCTCGAAGAGAAGTGGCAGGCCTATTGGGAGCAGCACCGGACTTTCCGTGTGGTTGAAGACCAGACGAAGCCCAAATTCTACTGCCTTGACATGTTCCCCTATCCCTCAGGGTCGGGACTCCATGTAGGTCATTTGGAAGGCTATACGGCGACAGACATCGTGTCCCGCTACAAGCGGATGAAGGGATTCAACGTGCTGCACCCGATGGGATGGGACGCGTTCGGACTGCCAGCAGAGCAATACGCCGTAAAGACCGGGGTCCATCCTGCCATCACGACAGCCCAGAACATCGAGACGTTCAAACGCCAGATGAAACGTATCGGCCTGTCTTACGACTGGGAGCGTGAGATCAGCACAATCGATCCCGATTATTATCGCTGGACTCAGTGGATCTTCTTGAAATTGTTCGAACGAGGACTGGCCTACGTGGCGGAAGTGCCGGTGAATTGGTGTCCGGCACTGGGGACGGTGCTCGCAAATGAAGAAATCATCGATGGCAAGAGTGAGGTTGGTGGGTTCGATGTGGTCCGCAAGCCAATGCGTCAATGGGTATTGAAAATCACGGCCTATGCCGACCGGCTCCTCGAAGATTTGCAGCTGGTTGAATGGCCTGCCAGCACGCTGGAAATGCAGAAAAATTGGATCGGCCGATCAATCGGAGCCGAAGTCGAGTTCGATTTGGCTGGCGCCACCGGAACAGTTCGGGTCTATACGACGAGGCCCGATACCCTATTCGGTGCCACCTATATGGTGTTGGCACCAGAACATCCTTTAGTGAAGGTCGTCACGACTGCCGAATGTCTCACCCTGGTCATCGCCTACTGCGAGGCGGCGTCCAGAAAAAGCGACCTCCAACGGCAGGAACTCGAAAAGGAAAAGACCGGGGTCTTCACCGGCGGGTATGCGGTGAATCCGGTGAACAATGAGCCGCTACCCATTTGGATTGCCGACTATGTATTAATGGGCTATGGGACCGGGGCCATCATGGCTGTACCAGCCCACGACGAGCGCGACTGGGCCTTTGCAAAAACCTATGATCTGCCGATCCGTGAAGTCATCGCCGGTGGTCAGGTAGAACAGGCGGCCTTTGTCGACACCGACAAGGGGACTGTCGTCAACTCCACAATGCCGGATGGAAGCTTTACCATCGATGGACTGGCGCCGGGTGACGCAATTCCGAAAATTACGTCCTGGTTAGAGTCACATGGGAAGGGCCGCAAGGCAGTAAACTACAAGTTACGGGATTGGCTCTTTGCCCGTCAGCGGTATTGGGGCGAACCCTTTCCGATTGTGTGGGTCGACGGCCAGGCCCTTCCGCTTCCGGAAGAGCAGCTGCCGGTGCTATTACCCGAAACCAGCAATTTCAAACCGTCCGGAAGCGGCGAAAGCCCTCTTGCAAATCTCAGGGACTGGCTGACGACCACGGACCCGGTCAGCGGGATGCCAGCACGTCGCGAAACCAACACCATGCCTCAGTGGGCCGGCTCCTGCTGGTACTACCTCCGATTTATCGATCCGAGGAATCAAGGTTCGTTAATCGATCCGACCAAAGAACGCTATTGGATGCCGGTGGACCTCTACATCGGCGGGAGCGAACATGCCGTGTTGCATTTGCTCTATGCGCGGTTTTGGCACAAGATTCTGTTCGACATCGGGGTAGTCAGTACACCGGAGCCTTTCAAGAAATTGGTGCATCAGGGGATCGTGCTGGGAGAAGACAATCAAAAGATGTCGAAATCACGCGGCAACGTAGTCAATCCAGACGAGATGATGGATCACTTTGGATCTGACGCGGTGCGGCTCTATGAAATGTTCATGGGCCCGCTGGAAGCCGTGAAGCCCTGGAGTACGAGGGGCGTAGAAGGGGTGACGCGATTTCTCGAACGGGCCTGGCGGCTAATGGTGAATGAAGAGGGGCATGTCTCAAGTAGTGTGGTGGAGACAGGTCCTCCCCTCGAACAGCAACGGTTGCTCCATCAGACGATCAAAAAGGTGACGGAGGATATAGAAGCGTTACGGTTCAATACCGCCATCTCCCAGATGATGGTATTTACCAACGAGATGACGAAGTCCGAGCAGCGTTCCCGTGGCTTGCTCGAACCATTCGTCTTGATCCTGGCGCCCTTCGCCCCCCACCTGGCGGAAGAATTATGGGAAGTGCTCGGTCACCAACCGAGCGTTTCTCAGCAACCTTGGCCGATCTTCGATCCAGCCCTGACGGTAAGTGACCGGTTGACCATTCCGATCCAGGTGAATGGAAAGTTACGGGCCAAACTCGACGTAGGGACCGATGCGACGAGAGAGCAGGTCGAAGGGCTGGCTTTCGGGCAGATTGCGGAGTGGCTACAGGGCAAAGAACCGAAAAAGATTATCTATGTGGAAAAAAAGCTGATGAACTTCGTCGTTTAGGCGACGACGCGAGAAGAGCGCGAAATGCGAGAAAAGCGAGACATGGACAAACAACGTGCCCCGGGGGATCTGATTCTTGCTTGTCGCGCAAGTCTCGCAATTGTCGCATGCCTTGCGCTCTCGGCAGGCTGCGGCTACCAATTCCGTGTAGAGGGAGCGGGGCCCACAATCGGAAGCACAACGGCGGTATCATCTTCCACCTCACCGCCACCCCGGCTGATAGTCCAGACTCTAGAAAACAAGAGTTTTGAGCCAAACCTGGAAACCCGCTACACTAACTACCTGCGGCAAGAATTGTCTTCCGGCAGTGGGACCCAGATCGTCGCGGATAGTGAGGCGGCTGATCTCATCCTCTCCGGGCAAATTCTCTCAGTGATCATGCCGACGCTCAGCTTCAGTCGGACCACTACGCTCGAAAGCCGAACCGAGGTCGTGGTGGTGGTCAAGGTGGAGGAGACGAGGACAAAACGTGTCGTGTGGACACAAACGGCCAAAGGCGCATCAGAATTCTTCGTGACAAGCGATCTGCAATTTAACCGTGTTCTCCAGAATCGGGCGTTGGAACAGGCCGGCCGTTTTATCGCCGAGGACTTGGCGTCCCGTTTTCTGCTCCAGGTGGAATCGGGGCAGCTGACGAAGCCGTCCCAGCACCCAGCATCCGACAACGAGGATGCCACCGCCAAGTAAACTGGATATTCCTATGGGTTCTGCCATTTCTCATGCCCAACTCAACGCGCAGCTGTCGCAAGGAACTGTGGCGCCGTTGTATGCGGTGATCGGTGAGGAAGATTTGCTGCGCGACATGGCTCTGAGTGCGCTGAAGACCGCGCTGTTAGGGGAAGGAAAAGACGATTTCAATTGCGATCTGTTCTACGGGGACAATGCAAGCGGGATAGAAATAGTCACCTGTGCCTCGGAAGTAGCCGTGTTCTCGACTCGACGAGTGGTGGTGGTAAGGGCAGCAGATAAACTCCCAGCCCGGGAATGCGAGGCCCTCCTTCCCTATTTGAAGGAGCCGAATGACACCACGGCCATGATTTTCGCTGCATCGAAACTCGATGGACGGCTCAAGTTCACACAAGCCCTCACACGGACTGCGGTGACGGTGGACTGTTCACCCCTCAGAGAGGCGCAGTGGCTTCCTTGGCTGAGACAGGAGGCTCAAAGAGTCGGGATCAGACTGCATGAGGACGCGATAGAGCTACTGAAAGAAGCCTGTGGAGGCTCACTCTACTCTGTTCGTCGCGAACTGGAAAAGTTGTCAGCGTATGTCTCCCCAGGCCAAGCTGTCACCGCGGTCGATGTCGCTGCCCTTCGGGGAACGGAGCCAGGTGCGTCGGTATTTGATCTGACGTTGGCCATCGGGGAAAGCAATCGTGGACGGGTACTGGCGATTCTGGCTAGGAATCTTGAAGCAGGGGAGGCTCCACTGAGAGTCCTCGGCTCACTCGCCTGGCAATATCGGAGACTGTGGAAGGCCAAGGAAGTCCTACAACAAGGAGGTCGTGAGGGGGAAGTTGCAAGGACCCTGCGCATGGATCCTTCCAAGGTGCGTGCCTTTCTCGAACAGTTCCCTGATCTTCATTTACATGAGGCACTTCGGTTATTTCTAGATGCCGACGCCAAGCTGAAAGGTGGAAGTGCTGGGCGCCCTGTACGAATTCTTGAAGAACTATTGTTGCAATTATGCGATCGTATGCGGCCGAACGCACCCCCACCCTCGTCGAGACGCAGCTCTGATGCACTGCAACCGGTGAGGGCCAGAACTATCTCGAATGTGCGTACGATTACGAAGGGGAGGAAGACAAGGAATTGACGTGGAGCGTAAGACGAGCAATCCGGCGCGATGCCGTGTTCGGCTTTATCACACCTTTCGTCACAGCCTTGCCAAGGGCCGACGTTGCGCGGCGCAGAGATACCTTCGCATCCTCGACTTTCTTTTCAGCCACCGCCGCTTGGACTTTCTTGACGAGGCTCTTGAGGGCACCCAGCGTTGCCCGGTTACGGGCCTGCCGCTTAACGGACTGGCGAGCTCGACGAATCGTCGATTTGTGTACAACCGGCATAGTAGACTCCCATAAAAAAAGAGCGCATTTTTACCATAGGGCTCAATCATGCGTCAAGGTAGGTCTTTCTAAAAGAGGACAAGCTCGTGACAACCATCAATGCCCGTGAGCGTTTAATCTTGGCCCTCGACGTTCCCTCACGCGACGAAGCAGACCGGCTTCTCGATCGCGTGCAGGATCAGATCGTGTTTGTAAAGGTCGGGCTCGAACTCTATACAGCCGCGGGACCGGATATGGTCCAAGGCCTGATTGCACGAGGCAAACGGGTATTCCTCGATCTGAAGTTTCTGGATATTGAAGAAACAGTTCGTCGAGCCACTGCGCGAGTTGCGGCGATGGGAGTGGAGTTTTTGACGGTTCATGCAAATCGGAAAGCATTGGCCGCAGCCGTCCAAGGCCGTGGAGCATCCAGCCTCAAATTGTTGGCGGTGACGGTACTGACCAATTTCGACAGCCAGGATCTGCGCGAGATGGGAATTCAACGGACTGTCCAGGATTTGGTCGCCGCACGAGCCTTACTGGCCTCCGAGACAGGCTGTGATGGGGTTGTGGCCTCGGGTGAAGAACCGGCAATCCTCCGCCCGAAAGTCGGTCCACGATTTCTGATCGTCACGCCCGGTGTGCGCCCGATCGGCAAGGACGTAGACGATCACGCGCGAGCCACCACACCGACACAGGCAATTTCAGCGGGGGCCGACTATTTGGTGATTGGCCGACCTATTAGGGATGCCTCGGATCCTGCCGCCGCCGCTGCGGCAATTCTTGTAGAAATGCAGGCCGCCTTTAATGCCAGAGGATGAGGGCCTGCCGTCGGGTTGCAGACCTTCTTCTTTCTTTGCTAAGATTTGAAGCCCTGCCGCGCCACTCTTCTCGCCTAGAAATGGTGGGTGTAGCTCAGTTGGTTAGAGCGCCGGATTGTGGATCCGGAGGTCGCGGGTTCGAAACCCGTCATCCACCCCATTTTTCTCATGATAACCGCATAGTTCTGTGCCGCGTCCTGAATGGTTGCGCGGGGGTTGCGGATTTGCTCTCGACAGCAGGCCGGTGAATCGGGGTATCGAGCTTGTCGACCGCCTGTTTGTTTCCACCTGGAATCCAATCTACATCCTCAACGAGACTACTCTATATGCCATAATCAGCAGCGTTTCCGTTTCGACTGCTACTCATTCTTCGCAACCGCATCTGGCTTTGGACAGGGTGAGAGACGTAGCTCGCGCCCCGCACGGTCCGCAATTTCCGTCATGGCACGAGAGAGATTGACGGCAAGTTGGACATCTTTCCGGCGGCGTTGGTCAGCCGGCAACTGCTTCAGAGTCTCGCCTGGCACCAACATGACCACGACTTCCTCTTCCCAGAGGTTTCCAGGACAGCCGCGAACCTGCACCGCTTCCGCTTGAACGCTGACCGGGCGTAGGGCCCATCCCAAGAGGTAGGCTCCGCCCCACCAAAACGGAACATCCGTGAGCAATTCGCTAGCGGCTATGGCCACCATCGCCACGGGGCTAAATTCCGTGGCCGCTCCCACGATTAAGGTTTCGGCCATCATCGAGACGAGTAATCCTGGAACCCAATACTGCCAGCGTACGACACCATAATCGACGATGCGGCCGGTGATCACGATATCGGCATCGGCGTCTCGCCCGAGCGCATAGAGATCTTCCGTACTACGCGGGTGCCTCGTCGGAATCTGGTTGGTCTGAAGGCGACGGGCCTCGGCAAACGGGACGACCAGAAACCCGGGTTGACGGGTGAGCTGTTCTGTGAGGTGTCGTTGACCCGCCAGTTCGACCTCGTCAATGAGCTGGGTAAAAATCTGAGGGGCCATGTCGGGAGTCGGATCCTGTTCGAACGTATACAGGTCCGATGGCGACGTCACAGGGGCGTCCAAGCTGACCGGACCCACGACGAGCCTCATGGGTGGGTCGGGGGGTGGTGCGGCGGGCTTGAACCACGCACAGCCGTTAATCATTAGTAGGCACAGGACCGCGACAATCCAATTCATGCTCGCGTCCTGTCAATTGCCACTCCTATCACGGAAAGCTCATCTCACTTATATTATGCTGCGCGGTCCTTTTGAGTGGGCCGGCTAGCCCCTTCCCCTTCGCCAACCTTATCCGCCGTCGGCCCGTCGACTTTAGCCACTCTGATGCCACTACACATGGTAGCGGCCATGACCACAACTTTGAGGAGGATTTGCAGCCAACGCCTTATCACTATTCATCCTCTACTATTCATCCTCTGTTGACGCTGAGTCTCATCAAGCATGGGACCTGAGCGTTACGGGCAGAAAAAACTCTGTCACGGCTGGGCTGACGCCCGACACGCCACGTATCAAGCCGATTTGCTGGTGTTTGCTCCCGAGGCTTGCAGGCGCATGAGCTCCTGCACGATTTCGTCCTGGCGATTGCTCAGCGCACTCAGGGCACACAGGATTGTGATCACGAGTTCACGCTCCGCGCCGCTCACCCTCGCGATCGTCCCCACCATCGCTTCCCATTCCCTGACCTTCTCCAGCGCCTCCTCCGAGAGCACAGGACCTTCTCCCTCAAGTTCTCGTAGGCGGGCCTGTGCCTGCTGAACGCTCATCTCCAGTAAGGGGCCCCTCCCGACCGCGTACTCGTCAACACTCACCCCTTCGTTCCGCGTCTGGGTCTTGAAGTCTCCTTCTTCATCGAACACGGGTTGAGCATTGACATGAACCAGCACCTGTCCGAGGCACTCATCTGAAACGCCTGTCTGGGTGGTCAGGAATTGCAGCTGACCGTCCAGCGTGGTCAAATTCTTAAGCGCAGCCTTGAGCAATTGATAATAAGCGGAGGCCATCATGTCCTCCTCGCGTGTGTTGAATCGCTCGTGAGGCTAAAACGTGCGTCGATTCTCGGCCAGCCTGAATACTCTCTAAGCAAAAAAGGCCCTGCCCCCTTTGGTGGCAGAGCCTCTTCTGAGAGGAGGACGAGTTCCCGAATCACTCGCACCACATTGCGCTTGCACCGTCGCAAGCTGTGCCTGCACGACGCTGTGCAGTCACCGACCAGGATTTTGGACGATTCACGGTCTAAACTCTGTCGGCCAAAGTTTAGTTTTCTTGTCGGACTGAGACTACGAGTACTGTCATGACTTGTACGATAGGGCAAAAGACCTGCTTCAATGAGCTCCCCTGGCTTTGGCATGGCGGCCCTCATATCGGTAGGCCCATAGCCTGCGCGCCCCTGCGCACGGTCGAACGGTCCCCCGCTCCCACCTCGATCAGATCGGGAACGGGTTCCGGGTCGGCGTGCAGGTAGGCCAGATGATCATGCATGAGCGCCCCTTCCGGCAGCACGTCCCATAACGGACCCAGCTTGCTCCGAATCTTGTTGGCATAAAACGCGGGCAGCTCAGACGTCTCGCCTTCCAGAAACCGTCGGACC
>Ga0207708_10000372_pt1 | contig 35094 bp, 41 predicted proteins | sample KBSK5101metaG_FD_184340 | JGI IMG/M metagenome (GOLD analysis project Ga0207708, IMG submission 184340) | Corn, switchgrass and miscanthus rhizosphere microbial communities from Kellogg Biological Station, Michigan, USA - KBS K5-10-1 metaG... | ecosystem: Host-associated > Plants > Roots >... | reverse complement strand
CCAGCTCAAGCTCGAGCGCACGCAGGAGAACCTCGACCGGGCGCTGGACATCGAGCGCGAGGCGCGCTCGCGCCTGCGCCCGCTCAAGCGCCAGGCCGAGGCGGCCGAGCTGCACGCGCGGCTCGAGCGCCAGACGTCGGAGGCGCGCTGGTCGCTGGCGTGCGAGGCGGTGCGCGCCCGCCGCGCCGAGCTGGCCGAGGCCGAGCGTGCCGCCACCGGCGCGCACGAGGCCCAGGCAGCGGTCGAGGCCGAGCTGCAGACCGTCGCCGCCGCCCGCGAGGCGGCCGAGGAGGCGCTGGCTGGGCGCAGCGAGGCCCGCGAGGCCCTGTCCCAGCGCGCCTACCGCGCCCGCGGCGCCGCCGACCGCGTGGCCATGCGACTGGAGGGGGTGCGCGGCGTGCAGGCGACGATCACCCGCCGCGCCGAGGTCCTGGGGGCCGAGGTCGACCGGCTCGAGGCCGCGGTGGGCATGGACGCGGAGAGCGGCGACGAGGGCGCGGGCGAGCGCATCGCGGCGCTCGAGGCCGAGCTCGAGCGCCTCGAGGCCGAGCGCGCGTCGTCGCTGGAGCGCGAGGTCACGTCGCTCGAGGAGCAGCGCGTGGCCGCCGCCGCCGCGGTGCAGGACGCCGACGCCGAGCTGGCGAGTCGGCGCGCGTCGGTCGCCGCCGCCGACGAGGTGGCCGAACGGGCCCGCGCCACCCGCACCGACGCCGAGCGCGCGGTCGAGGCCGCGCGCCGCGAGGCCGCCACCGTCGGCGCGCAGCTCGCCGCCGTCAACCAGTTCCTGCGCACCGCCGCCGGGCCGGCCTCGGCCTCCACGCTGGCCGCCGACCTCCAGGTCGACCCGGGCTACGAGTTGGCCGTCGCCGCGGCGCTCGGCCCGCGCCTGGGCGCCACCGTGGTCGCGGACTTTGGGTCCGCGGTGCGGGCTCTGGCGAACAGCGGCAACGAGGGTGGGTCCGTCCTGGTGGCGGGAGGTGAACCACCTGAGGGCGGTATGCCAGACGCGAGGTGGTCCACGTCCGAGACACCCCCTTCATCGCCCGCCGGACCAAGCGGCTTCGACTCCCTCGCCGGCCACGTGCATGGCTCCACGGCGGCAGAGCACCTGCTGCGCAACGTCTGGGTCACGGATGACCTGAGCGCACTGCCCGCCGACTTCACGGGCACGGCCGTCACCAAGACCGGCACGGTGTGGTTCAGCGGCGCGCGCGAGCTGCGCCAGGTCCCGACCGGTGGCGAGGACCGCGTGCTGGCCGAGCGCAACCGCCGCGACGAGCTCATCGCCGCCACCGAGCGCGCCGCTGCCGGCGAGCGCGCCGCGCTGGCCGCCGCGCAGAGCGCCACCGAGGCGGTGAGCGCGGCCGACAGCGCCCGCGAGGTGGCCGACCGGGGCCTGCGCGAAGCGCAGCGGACGCGCGACCAGGCCGCCGAGGCGGAGCGCCGGGCCGCCTGGCTCGTGCAGCAGCGCCGCGAGAGCCCCGACGAGGGCCCGGGCGCTGTACGCCGCGCCGAGGTGCTGGGCGAGCTCGCGGCCGAGCGCCGGCTGGCCGACCAGGCCGCGCGCGAGCGCGCGGCGCGCGCCCAGCGCCTGGCCGAGGCCCGCGCCGTGCGTGACCGCGACGCCGCGCTGGCTCCGCAGGCCGAGCGCCTGGCCGGCGCGCTGCAGGCCGCCGGCGCTGCGCTGGACGACCGGGTGCGCGCGCTCGACACCGAGCTGGCCGCCGACCGCGAGGCCGCCCACAAGCTCGCCACCGACCTGCGCGCCCACGCCCAGCGCGAGGCCGAGGTCAACGCCCGCCTGCGCGAGTGCGGCGCGGCCGTGACCGCCGCCGAGGTCCGCGCCCAGCAGGTGCGCGATGGCGCCGCCGAGGCTCAGCACGAGCTCGACACCGTCGCGTCCAAGCTCGGCCTCGAGCCCGAGCCCGCCGAGGCGCCGCTGCCCGACGAGGAGCGCGAGGCGCTCGAGCAGCGCATCGCCCGCCTGCAACGCCGCCGCGAGCAGCTCGGCCCCGTCAACCCGCTGGCCCAGGACGAGTACGCCGAGGCGCTGGCCCGCGTCGAGGAGCTCGAGACCCAGCGCGCCGACCTCGAGACCGCGCTGCGCGAGCTCCAGGCACTCATCGCCGACACCGACCGCGAGATCCGCGAGCGCTTCGAGGCCACCTTCGAGGCCGCCGCCCGGAACTTCGAGGAGGTCGTGTCCCACCTCTTCCCCGGCGGCCGCGGCCGCCTGCGCCTGGTCGCCGAGGACACCGGCCCCCGGCCCGTGCTCGGCGACGCCGAGCCCCAGGCCGAGGACGAGCCCGAGGAGGAGCCGCTGCTCGGCGTGGAGATCGAGCTCACGCCCTCCGGGAAGTCGACCAAGCGCCTGTCCCTGCTCTCCGGCGGCGAGAAGTCGCTGACCGCGCTGGCCTTCCTGTTCTCCGTCTTCCTGGCCCGCCCGTGCCCGTTCTACATCCTCGACGAGGTCGAGGCGGCCCTGGACGACATCAACATCGACCGCTTCCTGTCCCTGGTGCGCCGCTACGCCGGGCGCGCCCAGTTCATCGTCGTCACCCACCAGAAACGCACGATGGAGGCCGCCGACGTCCTCTACGGCGTCTCCATGGGCGACGACGGCGTCTCCAAGGTCGTCTCCCGGAAGCTGCCCAAGGCCGCGTGAGCTTCGCCCGCGACCCGGGCACGCTCGCCTACTACCACCGCCGGGCGGAGGAGTACGACGAGTGGTACGAGGGTGCGGGCAAGTTCGCCGCGCGCGAACGGCCGGGCTGGGAGGACGAGCTGGGCGCCGTGGTCGACCGCGTCGCCGCGCTCCCGCCGGCGCGCACGCTCGACGTCGCCTGCGGCACCGCGTTCCTCAGCCGCCACCTGAAGGGCCTTGTCGTCGGGCTCGACGCCAGCCCGGCCATGGTCGCGATCGCGCAGGAGCGCCTGCCCGGTGGCCTCGCCCTCGTCGGCGACGCGCTCGACCTGCCGTTCGCCGACGGGGCCTTCGACCGCGTGCTGACCGGCCACTTCTACGGCCACCTGACCGGCGAGGAGCGCACCCGCTTCCTGGCGGAGGCGCAGCGCGTGGCGCCCGAGCTCGTCGTCGTCGACTCCGCGCTGCGCCCGGGCGTGCCCGCCGAGGCCTGGGAGGAGCGCCGGCTCAACGACGGCACCCTGCATCGCGTGTACAAGCGCCACCTCACGCCGGAGGATCTGCGGGACGAGCTCGGGGCCGAGGTCGTCCAATCCGGCACCTGGTTCGTAGTGGGACTTGTGAAGGGTTTCGAAAAACGTGACGAGCACGGCAATCTGACTGGGTAGGGTGTTCTGGGTGACCCTCGGCGTTGCGGAGACCGATGTGGTCCTGGAGGGGCTCGCGGACACGCGCGAGCGCACTCTGGATCTGACCGCCCCCCTGTCCGACGCCGAGGTCGAGGCGCAGCATTCCCCGCTGATGAGCCCGCTGGCGTGGGACCTGGCCCACATCGCGGCCTACGAGGACCTCTGGCTCGTGCACCGCTACGGCGACCGCCCGCTGCTGCACGAGGACCTCGCCGCCACGTACGACGCCTTCGAGACGCCGCGGTCGGCCCGCGGCGACATCGAGCTGCTGGACCGCCAAGGCGCGCTCGAGTACCTCGATGAGGTGCGCGCCCGCACGCTCGAGGTCATCGCCCAGCGCGGCATCGGCGACGGGACGCTCTTCGAGCTGGTCATCCGCCACGAGCACCAGCACCGCGAGACCATGCTGCAGACGCTGCAGCTCGCGCGCCTGGAGAGCTTCGCGCCCGCCGTGCCGCCCGACCCGCGCGGCCCCGGCGGCCTGACCGGCCTCGAGCCGATCGAGATCCCGGCCGGCGCGGCGGCCATCGGCGCCGCCGCCGAGGGCTTCGCCTACGACAACGAGCGCCCGCGCCACATGGTCTCGCTGCCCGCGTTCCGCATCGGCCGCGCGCCGGTCACCAACGCCACCTGGCGCCACTTCGTCGAGGGCGGCGGCTACGAGCGCCGCACGCTGTGGTCCGACGAGGCCTGGTCGTGGAAGGAGCAGTACGACATCACACACCCTCTGCACTGGTCGGACGACGGGCACGAGTGGCGAATGGGCCAATGGGTGCCGCTCGACCCGGACAAGCCCGTCGTCCACGTCTCCTGGTTCGAGGCCGACGCCTTCGCCCGCGCACAAGGTGCCCGCCTCCCCACCGAGTTCGAGTGGGAGAGGGCGGCGACCTGGGACCAGAGGACGCAGAGCGTTCGCGCGCCCTCGGCCCAGCACGCCAACCTCGACCAGCGCGCGTTCGGTACGCAGCCGGTCGGCGCCTACCCGGAGGGCGCGAGCCCGAGCGGCGCCCTGGGCATGCTCGGCGATGTCTGGGAGTGGACGTCCAGCGACTTCCACGGTTACCCCGGCTTTCGCCCGCACCCCTACCGCGAGTACTCCGAGGTCTTCTTCGGCCCCGACTACAAGGTCCTGCGTGGCGGCTCGTGGGCGACCGTGCGCCGCGTGGCCAGCGCGACCTTCCGCAACTGGGACCTGCCCCAGCGGCGCCAGATCTTCTCCGGCGTGCGCCTGGCCTGGGACGCCTGAGCATGGAGACCACCCGCGTCAACGGCCAGATCCGGATCGACTCGTGGCTCACCGAGGGCGACGAGCGCACGCTCGCCGACGACGTGCTCGACGGGCTGACCAAGCCGTTCAAGGAGCTGCCGCCGAAGCACTTCTACGACACGCGCGGCTCGGAGCTGTTCGACCAGATCTGCGAGCTGCCCGAGTACTACCCGACCCGCACCGAGCGGGCGATCCTCGAGACCTACGCCGCCGACATCGTCGCGGCGGGGCAGACCGAGGAGCTGCTCGAGCTCGGCTCCGGCTACGCGACCAAGACCCGCGTGCTCCTGGACGCGATGGCCGAGGCGGGCACGCTGCGCCGCTACCTGCCCTTCGACGTGGCCGCGTCGGTCGTGCGCCAGACCGCCGAGGACCTGGTCGAGGAATACCCGGGCCTCGACGTGTACGGCGTGGTCGGGGACTTCGAGCGCCACCTGGACCGGGTCCCGCGCTCGGAGGGCCCGCGCACGATCGCCTTCCTGGGCGGCACGATCGGCAACTTCCCGCCCGGCAGCCGCCGCCGCTTCCTGCGCGGGATCGCGGCCCGCATGGCGCCCACCGACCGGCTGCTGCTCGGCACCGACCTGGTCAAGGACCCCGAGACCATCCGCCGCGCCTACGACGACGACCAGGGGATCACGGCCGAGTTCAACCGCAACCTCCTGCACGTGGTCAACCGCGAGCTGGGCGCGGACTTCGACCCCGACGGCTTCGAGCATGTCGCGCTGTTCGACTCCGAGCGCGAGTGGATCGAGATGCGCCTGCGCGCCCTGCGCACGGCCACGGTGAGCATCCCGGCCATCAACCTCGAGGTCGCGTTCGCCGCCGGCGAGGAGGTCCGCACCGAGATCTCGGCCAAGTTCACGCGCGAGCGGCTCGAGGACGACTACGCCGCCGCGGGCCTGCGGCTGACCGACTGGTGGACCGACCCGCAGCAGCTCTTCGCGCTCTCGCTCGCCGCCCCGCGCTAGCTTGCGCGGGCCATGGCCCGAGACTGGCCCGAGCTCTTCATCACCGACGGCGCCGAGCCCAGCGAGACGCCCCAGCAGCCCGAGCGCGAGCGCCGCGGCTTCTTCTCGCGCCTGCGCGACAACCTGACCAAGACCCGGCGGGCGCTGTCCGCCGAGGTCCAGGCCACGCTGTTCGACGAGCTCGACGAGGAGACCTGGGAGCGGCTGGAGGAGGCGCTCATCGCCGCCGACGTCGGGGCCCGCACCACGGCCTCGGTGGTGGAGCGGCTCGAGCACGACGCGACCGAGAGCGGCCTGTCCGGGGGCGAGGAGCTCTCCAACCGGCTCATCGACCTGCTGGCCGACGCGGCCCGGCCCGCCCAGGACGGCGCCGACCGCATCGACCTGCGCCACAAGCCCACGGTGGTGCTGGTGGTCGGAGTCAACGGCACCGGCAAGACGACGACGATCGGCAAGCTGGCCTGGCACCTGCGCCAGCAGCTCGGCCACTCGGTCCTGATCGGCGCCGCCGACACCTACCGCGCGGCGGCGGTGGAGCAGCTCGAGCGCTGGGCCCAGCGGGCCGGGTGCGACATCGTGACCGGCGGCGAGGGCCAGGACCCGGGCTCGGTGGCCTTCGACGCGATCGCCGCGGGCACCGCCCGCGGCGTGGACGTCATCATCATCGACACCGCCGGCCGCCTGCACACGCAGGAGCAGCTCATGGCCGAGCTGGGCAAGGTGGCGCGGGTGATCGGCCGCAAGCTCGAGGGAGCGCCGCACGAGGTGCTGCTCACCGTGGACGCCACCACGGGGCAGAACGGGGTGCGGCAGGCGCGGCTGTTCTCCGAGGTCGTCGACGTGACCGGGATCGTCCTGACCAAGCTCGACGGGACAGCCAAGGGCGGGATCGCGCTGGCCATCGCCGACGAGCTGGGCCTGCCGGTCAAGCTCATCGGCACGGGCGAGCAGCTCGAGGACCTGCGCCCGTTCGACCCGCCGGAGTTCGCGCGAGCCTTGGTTCAGTAGCGCGCCAGATACCCTCGAAGCATGCCTGGCTGGGTCATCTGGATCATTGCCGCCTGTGTGCTGGCGGTGGGGGAGATGCTCACGCTGAGCTTCTTCCTCGCGCCGTTCGCGATCGGCGCGGCTCTGGCCGGCCTGGCCGACGCCCTGGGCGCGGGCACGCCCGTCTCGTTCGCGGTGTTCCTGGTCGTGTCGTCGCTGCTGCTGCTGATCGCGCGCCCGATCGCGCGTTCGCACCGGCGGCTGCCGCCAGCCACGCGCACCGGCACCGCGGCGCTGATCGGACGGCGCGCGATCGTGCTCGAACGGATCGCGAACGACGAGGGCGTGGGCTGCGTGCGCGTGGACGGTGAAGTCTGGACCGCCCGTGCGTATGACGAGGACGACGTGATCGAAGAGGGTGCGCGGGTGCACATCATTGAAATCAGAGGTGCCACAGCCCTTGTGGCCGAGTGAGAGGCTTAGGACATGACCGTTGGCTTGATCGTCCTCATCGTCGTCGCGGCGCTGTTCCTCATCGTCGCGGCGCGCACCATCCGCATCATTCCCCAGGCCCGCGCGGGGGTCGTCGAGCGGCTCGGCCGCTACAGCCGCACGCTGACGCCGGGGCTGACCATCATCGTGCCGTTCATGGACCGGGTGAAGCCGCTGATCGACTTGCGCGAGCAAGTGGTCTCGTTCCCACCCCAGCCGGTGATCACCGAGGACAACGTCTCCGTCGGCATCGACTCGGTCCTGTACTTCACCGTCACCGACGCCAAGAGCGTGACCTACGAGGTCGCGAACCCGCTGCAGGCGATCGAGCAGCTCACCGTCACCACGCTGCGCAACATCATCGGCGGGATGACGCTCGAGCAGACGCTGACCTCGCGCGACAACATCAACGCCGAGCTGCGCAAGGTGCTCGACGAGGCCACCGGCCGCTGGGGCATCCGGGTCAACCGCGTCGAGCTGAAGTCGATCGACCCGCCCGGAACCATCCAGGAGGCGATGGAGAAGCAGATGCGCGCCGAGCGCGACCGCCGCGCGACGATCCTCAACGCCGAGGGCGTCAAGCAGTCCCAGATCCTCACCGCCGAGGGCGAGAAGCAGTCGGCGGTGCTGCGGGCCGAGGGCGCCAAGACGGCCGCGATCCTGCGCGCCGAGGGCGAGAGCAGCGCGATCACGACCGTGTTCCGGTCGATCCACGAGGGGCGGCCGGATCGCGAGCTCCTCTCCTACCAATATCTGCAGATGCTGCCGCAGCTCGCGCAGGGCGACGCGAACAAGATCTTCGTCATCCCCTCCGAGTTCTCGCAGGCCCTGGGGGGCCTGGCCGATCGCCTGACCTCGAGCAACGGCCCGTTGCCGCCGCCCCCGGCGCCGACCGGCGACGACGGCGGCGACAGTGCGGCGAGCACGGCGCTGGAGGAGGCGCGGGCCGCGGCCAAGGCCGCCGAGCGCGAGGCGGGCAGGGCCGAGCAGGCGACACCGACCGCTCCCGACGCGCCGGGTCTGATCCCTCCGCCCCCGCCGGCGTCCTGACGAGAACCACTCAACGCACCGGGCCCCTACCCTAGGCCCAGCGTGTTCGACGCCCTCTCCGACAAGCTCCAGGCCACCCTCGGCGACGTGCGCCAGCGCGGCGCGCTGACCGAGGACGACGTCAAGGCCACCATGCGCGAGATCCGGCTCGCGCTGCTCGAGGCCGACGTGAACTTCGCCGTCGTGCGGGAGTTCACCTCGGCCGTGCGCGAAAAGGCGCTGGGCGAGGAGGTGCTCAAGCGCGTCGACCCGGGCCAGCAGGTGGTCAAGATCGTCTCCGACGAGCTCACCGAGCTCATGGGCGGCGCCGGTGCCGACCTGGCGCTCTCGCCGCGCAAGCCGACGATCGTCGTGCTCGCCGGCCTGCAGGGCTCGGGCAAGACGACGGCCGCCGCCAAGCTCGCGCGCATGCTGCGCGAGGAGAAGGGGCTCGACGTGGCCCTGGCCGCCTGCGACGTCTACCGGCCCGCCGCGGTCGAGCAGCTCGTGACCGTGGGCCAGCAGGCGGGCGCCACCGTCTACGAGCGCGGCACCGACATGGACCCGGTCGAGATCGCCAAGTGGGCCCGCGACCAGGCCGTGGCCGACGGGCGCGATGTGCTCATCGTCGACACCTCCGGCCGCCTGCACGTGGACACCGAGCTCATGCAGGAGCTGGCGAACATCAAGAAGGAGCTCAAGCCCCACGACGTGCTGCTGGTCGTCGACGCCATGACCGGCCAGGACGCCGTCAACGTGGCCGAGCAGTTCGCCGAGCAGGTCGGCTTCGACGGCGTGATCATGAGCAAGCTCGACGGCGACGCCCGCGGCGGCGCCGCACTGTCGGTCAAGGCGGTCACGGGCATGCCGATCCTGTACGCGTCCACGGGCGAGAAGCTCGACGCGTTCGAGCGCTTCCATCCCGATCGCATGGCCCAGCGGATCCTCGGGATGGGCGACGTGCTGACCTTCGTCGAGAAGGCCCAGCGCGAGGTCGACCAGGACCAGGCGGCCGAGATGGAGCGCAAGCTCCGCAAGGCCGAGTTCAGCTTCGACGACTTCCTCGACCAGCTGCAGACGGTCCGGCGCATGGGGCCGATCGGGAACCTGATCGGCATGCTCCCGGGCGCGGGGGCGCAGCTGCGGGGCATGAAGGTGGACGAGCGCGAGCTCGACCGCGTCGAGGCCATCGTGCTCTCGATGACGCCGGAGGAGCGGCGCCGCCCGGACCTCATCAAGGGCTCGCGCCGGCTGCGCATCGCGAAGGGCTCGGGGACCACGGTCCAGGCGGTCAATCAGCTCGTCAAGCAGTTCGAGCAGATGCGCAAGCTGATGAAGTCGATGTCCCGAGGCAAGATGCCGGACATCGGCGCGCTGATGCGCCAGGCCCGATAGGCGCTACCCTCCGTCGCCGCAATGTCCGTCCGCATTCGCCTCACCCGCATCGGTGGCCGCAAGGATCCGGTCTGGCGCGTGGTCGTCGCCGACCAGCGCTCGCCGCGCGACGGCCGCGTGATCGAGACGATCGGTCACTACAACGCGCAAACCGACCCCTCGAGCGTCGACGTCGACCTCGAGCGGGCCCGCGCGTGGCTGGCCCGCGGCGCGCAGCCGACCTCGCAGGTCCGCCACCTGCTCCGGATCGCCGAGAAGCAGGCCGCGGCTGCTCCCGCTCCCGAAGAGGTCCCGGCCTCCTAGGAGCTGCGGTGGGGTCGCAGGCCCTGCTCGAGTACCTGGCCCGCTCGCTCGTGGACGATCCCGAGGCGGTCGAGGTCGAGTCCTTCGAGGAGGACGACGGCACGGTTGTGCTCGAGCTCGCCGTGGGCGAGGACGACTACGGCAAGGTCATCGGCCGCGGCGGGCGCACCGCCAACGCGCTCCGCAACGTGGTCAAGGCCGCGGCCGTGCGCGAGGACCGGAAGGTCCTCGTCGACATCGTCGATTAGAAGATGGTCGATCCCGCATCAACCATCTGAGCGATGCTCGTCGCCGGGCGCGTCGGCCGGCCCCATGGGCTCGACGGGTCGTTCCACGTGGTGGATGCGCGGCCGGACCTGCTGGCTCTCGGCGCGGTGACGCTGGGCGACCGGTCGCTGCGGGTGCTGCGCCGGGCGGGGACCGACGAGCGGCCGATCCTGCGGCTGGAGGGCGTGGCCGATCGCGGCGCGGCCGAGTCGCTGCGCGGGTCGGCGCTGCTGGTGGACCGCGCGGAGGCGCCGGTCCTGGAGGAGGACGAGTGGTACGCGGAGGATCTCGAGGGCTGCCTCGTGGTCGACGGCGACCGGTCGCTCGGACGCGTGCGGCGCCTGCTGGCGCTGCCGTCGTGCGAGGTGCTCGAGGTCGAGCGTGCCGGTGCGCCTGACCTGCTGGTGCCGCTCGTGCGCGACGCCGTGCGCTCGGTCGATGTGACGGCACGGCGGATCGACGTCGACAGCGCCTTCCTGGGCGAGTGATGGAGCTCGACGTCTTCACCCTCTTCCCCGACTGGTTCGGCTGGTTCCTGTCCCAGCGCCACGTCCGCAACGTGGTCGAGGCGGGGTCGTCGGTGCGGTTCCTCAACTACCGCGACCACACGCCGCTGTCGGCGGGGCAGGTCGACGACACGCCGTTCGGCGGGGGCGCCGGGATGGTGCTGCGGGTCGACGTGGTCGACGCGGCGCTGCGCGCCGCCTACGGCGAGGAGCGCGGCGACCGCCGCATCGTCGCCCTGACCGCGAGCGGGCGGCAGCTCGACGACGCCCTGGCCACGGAGCTCGCCCGCGAGCCCGCGCTGACGCTGCTGTGCGGGCGCTACGAGGGCTTCGACGAGCGCATCGTCGCGCACCTGGCGACCGACGCGATCTCGATCGGGCGCTACGTGCTGTCGGGCGGCGAGCTGGCGGCGATGGTGGTCGCCGACACGGTGCTGCGCAAGCTGCCGGGAGCGCTCGGGCATGCCGACTCGGCCGTGGAGGAGTCGTTCTCGGAGGCGCTCGAGGGGCACCCGGAGTACCCCCACTACACGCGCCCCGCGAGCTACCGCGGGTGGGACGTTCCCGAGGTTCTCCTCTCCGGCCACCACGAGCGCATCCGCGAGTGGCGGCGGCAGCAGAGCCGAAGCCGTTCCCGCTAGCCGTCCGCGGCCGCTACCCTCCCCAACCGTCATGAGCAGCGTCATCGACAGCCTCGAGCGGTCTCAGCTGCGGAGGGTCCCCCGGTTCGGGCCCGGGGACCGTGTTCGCGTGCATTTCCAGGTCATCGAGGGCACGCGGCGCCGGACCCAGGTCTTCGAGGGCGTCGTCCTCAAGCGTCAGGGCCACGGCGTCCGGGAGACGTTCACCGTGCGCAAGCAGTCCTTCGGCGTGGGCGTGGAGCGGACGTTCCCCGTGCACTCGCCGAAGATCGAGCGCATCGAGGTCGCCGCTCGCGGCGACGTGCGCCGCGCCAAGCTGTACTACCTGCGCGGCCGGGTCGGCAAGCGCGCCCGCGTGCGCGAGCGCCGTGACCTGCGCCCCGACGAGGCGGTCGTGCCGGGCCTGCTCTACGAGGAGGAGGCGGTCGCCGGCGGCACGGACGAGGCCGGCGAGCCCGCTGCCGAGGCCGAGCCGGAGGCCAACCCGGAGGCCGAGCAGGAGACGCACGACGAGCCCGAGGCCGACGTGGGAGCCGACGAGACAGCAGAGGAGCAGGCGCCCGCGGATGACGGCGAAAACTCCCGTGGCGAGTAAGGCCAAGCGCAAGAAGTCAGCCGGCGGCACGCTGCTGGAGCTGGCGATCATCGTCGTGGTCGCCCTCCTGCTCGCGCTCGCCATCCAGGCCATCCTCATCAAGCCGTACCGCATCCCCAGCCCGTCGATGGAGCCGACGCTGGACATCAACCAGCGCGTGCTCGTCAACCGGATCGGGCACGAGCTCGGCGACACGCCCAGCGTGGGCGACATCGTGGTCTTCCACCCGCCCGCCGGGGCGGCCAGCAACACCTGTGGGGCGCACGTCCAGCGCGGCCAGCCGTGCTCGGCGCCGACGCCCAAGGAGTCGAACGACAACTTCATCAAGCGGGTGGTCGCGGGGCCCGGCGACACCATCGCCATCCGCGACGGGCACGTGGTCCGGAACGGGAAGCTGCAGAAGGAGTCGTTCATCAATCCCTGCGCTCCCGGACAAGACTGCAATTTCCCGAAAGCGATCAAGGTTCCGCCCGATCATTGGTTCATGATGGGCGACAACCGTGGCCTCTCCGACGACAGCCGCTTCTGGGGCCCCGTCCCCAAGAGCTGGATCATCGGCGGTGCCTTCGCCACCTACTGGCCCCCCGACCGCATCGGCATCCTCTAAGCGCCGCCCGCGCCGGACCGGGCGCAAGCTGTTCCGGTTCGACCGCAAGCAGGGCTACCGCTACGTGGCCGGGGCCGACGAGGCCGGCCGCGGGTGCTTGGCCGGGCCGTTGGTTGCCGCCGCGGTGCTGTTCGACTACGAGCGCCTGTCGCTGCGCGACGTCCGCTCGCTGTCGGTCCTCAACGACTCCAAGCAGCACACGCCGGAGGCGCGCGAGGAGCTGTACCCGCTGGTCATGCGGGCCGCCACGCGGGCGGTGATCGTGTCGCGGTGCGTGCGCGGGATCGACTCCCGCGGCCTGCACGTCACCAACGTGGCCGCGCTGCGCGACGCCCTGGCTCGGGTCGTGCGCCCGGGGACCCTCTGCCTCACCGACGGGTTCCGCGTCCCGAACGTCGGCCACGACCAGCGTGCGGTGATCGACGGCGACGAGACCTCGGCGGCGATCGCGGCCGCCTCGATCCTGGCCAAGGTCTCCCGCGACCGGTACATGAAGCGCGCGGACGCGCTCCACCCGGGATGGGAGTTCGCCGCCCACGTGGGCTACTCGACGCCGGAGCACCGCGAGGCGATCGAGCGCAAGGGCGTGTCGCCACTGCACCGCATGTCCTTCCAATCCATCGCGTATCAGCAGCTGGCCCTCTGACGGCGTCTCGACGCCCCTGCCTGCGTCCTCGGTCGCTCGCGTGCCTTGCACGCCACGCTCCCTGCGTCCTTGGCAGGAACGCCGAGTCGCTCGTCAGTCAGAACGCGCCCTCGAGGTGCTCGAGCTCGACCAGGCGGCCCGCCGCGTCCACGATCACGCCTATCGCGTCGAAGCGGACGTCGCGGCGGTGGGGGCGGTCGGTGGTCTCCGTCAACCAGGCGCGGGCGATCAGGCGGACCTGGCCCTGCTTGCGCCAGTCGACCTTCTCCAGCGGCCGGCCCGGGCCCGACCGCCGCGCCTTGACCTCGACGAACACGATCCGCTCGTCGTCGCAGGCCACGAGGTCGAGCTCGCCGAACCGGGTGCGGTGGTTGCGGACGAGGACGCGGTAGCCGAGCCGTTCGAGGTGCTCGGCGGCGAGCCGCTCCCCGAGGCGGCCGACGGATTGGCGCGCGGCGGTCATGGCACCCGGACGTAGCTCCCGGCGGGCCCGCGGCGGACGTAGCCGAGCAGCTCGAGCTCGGCCAGGCCGACCAGGGCGCTTCCCGCGTCGCTGCCGCCGGCCACGATCGCGCCGAGGGTCGGACGGCCGGACTCGACCAGGCGCAGGAGCGTGCGCAGGGTCGGGCGCAGCTCCGACCCGTCGCGTTGTCGCACGGCCGGCCGCACGCCCGCGCCGAACAGGAGGTCGAGGACGTCGGCCGCGCTGCGCACCACCAGCGCGCCGTCGAAGAGCAGGTCGTTGGGCCCGCTGGCCAGCGGCGACGTGACCTGGCCCGGCACCGCGCCGATGTCGCGGCCGAGCGCACGGGCGCAGTCCGCGGTGATCAGCGAGCCCGAGGTCACCGACGCCTCGACCACGACGGTCGCCTGCGCCAGCCCGGCGATGATGCGGTTGCGGGCGGGGAAGCTCCACTTCCGGACGGCCGCGCCCGGCGGCAGCTCGGAGACGACGCACCCGGCCCCGACGATGGCGCGGTGCAGCCGCCGCTTGCTCGACGGGTACGGACGATGGGCGCTGCCCGCGAGCACGGCCACCGTCGCACCACCGCCGTCGAGCGCACCGGCGTGCGCGGCCGAGTCGACCCCGAGGGCCATGCCCGACACCACCGTCACCCCCGCCGCCGCGAGCTCGCGCCCGAGCACCCGCCCCGCTTCGAGGCCGTAGCCCGAGGCTCGGCGGGCGCCGACGAGCGCAACCGACGGTGCCGCCACGAGCGCCGCGAACCGCTCCCACGCGCCGGCGACGAACAGCGCCGCTGGCCGGTCGGGCGCCTCGGCGAGCTGCGGCGGGTACGCGGGGTCGTGGCGGCAGACCACGTGCAGCGCGAAGGCGGCCAAGGTCGAGCGCAGGGTGGAGGGCGAGAACCCGCGGTAGCGATCCCGCAGCACCGGCACGTCACGGCCGCCGAGGGCGCGGATGAGATCGCCATCCGGAAGCGCGAGCAGGCCCGACAGGTCGCTGCGCCGCGGGCTGCAGCGCTCGAAGTGCGCGACCAGGGCGCCCAGCAGCCACGCCCGCCGCAGGCACGCGGCGCAGGCGCGGTCGATCGTCGCAGCGGTTCCGCTCACGCCGCGAGCACCTCCGCCGGGCCGTGCTGGCGCAGCGAGAGGGTTTCGAGCACGTGGGCGCGCTCGACCCCCTCGGCGCCGTGGAGGTCGGCGATCGTGCGCGCCACGCGCAGCGCTCGGTGGTGGCCTCGCGCGCTCAGGTGGCCGCTGCTGTACGCGTCCATCAGCGCGTCGCGGGCGCTTGCCGACATCCCGAGCCGGTTGCGCAGCGTCGCCGTGTCCATGTCCGCGTTGCACGTCGCCTCGGACCCGTCCAGCCGGTGGGCCTGGCGTGCGCGGGCCTCGACCACGCGCTCGCGTGCCTCCGCGGATGAGGAGAGCGGGCCACCCGCGAGCTCTTCCGGCGCCGGTCGCTGGACGCCGACGAGCAGGTCGATCCGGTCGAGCAGCGGGCCGCTGAGGCGGCGGCGGTGACGCTCGACCTCGGCGTCGGTGCAGCGACAGGGCCGACCCGCTCGGTCAGAGCCCGCGAAGCCGCACGGGCACGGGTTCGTGGCGGCGACGAGCATGAAGCGGCTCGGGAACACCACCGCGTGCTGCCCGCGCACCACGCCGACGCGCCCGTCCTCGAGCGGCTGGCGCAGGGCCTCCAGGCTCGAGCGCGGGAACTCGGAGAGCTCGTCGAGGAACAGGACGCCGCGGTGGGCAAGCGTGACCTCGCCCGGCGCCGGGATCGATCCGCCGCCCGCAAGGCCGGACGGCGAGATCGTGTGGTGGGGCGCCCGGAACGGCCGGTGCCGCACGAGCCCACCGCCGTGGTGCACCCCGGCGACCGAGTGGATACGGGTGACCTCGAGCGCCTCCGGCCGCGTCAGCGGCGGCAGGATCGACGGCAGGCGCCGCGCCAGCATCGTCTTGCCCGTGCCCGGCGGGCCCTCGAACAACAGGTTGTGGCCGCCGGCGGCGGCGATCTCGAGCGCGCGCAGCGGCCCGGCGTGGCCGCGCACGTCGGCGAGGTCGGGCGGCGGGGCGTCGGCCTCTGCAACCCGCGGCCCCGGCGCCGCCCGCGGCAGCGCCGGAGCACCCGCGCCCCCGATCACCTCGGCGAGCTCGCGCAGGTCCTCGATGCCCGCCACCTCGATTTCGTCGACGAGCGCCGCCTCGAGCGCCCGGTCGCGCGGCAGGATCAGGCCGCGCAGGCCGGCGCGCCGGGCGCCCTCGGCCACCGCGAGCGCGCCGCGGCACCCGCGCAGCTGCCCGCTCAGCGAGAGCTCGCCGAAGATGGCCCAGCGGGCGAGGTCGTCGGCCTCGACCTGCCCGCTCGCGGCGAGGAGCGCGGCGGCCATTGCCAGATCGAACCCAGGACCGACCTTCTTCAGCCATGCGGGCGCGAGGTTGACCGTGATCCGCCGGGCCGGGAACGCGAAGCCCTGGTTGCCGATGGCCGAGCGGACGCGCTCGCGCGCCTCGCGCACCGAGCGGTCGGCCAGCCCGACCACGCTGAACGCGGGCAGGCCCGGCCGGATGTCGGTCTCGACCGTGACCGGGACCGAGTCGAGCCCGTCGATCGCGAAGGTGGAGATGCGGGCGAGCACGCAGCGACCGTACGGTCGGCCGTGTGACGCATGGGGCGCGAAGCGTGCCGAAAGTGCGGAGCGCCTACCCTCGAACCACAATGACGCGCACGCCCACGGTCCTTTCGATCGCCGGCTCGGACTCCGGGGGCGGGGCCGGCATCCAGGCCGACCTCAAGGCCTTTGCCTCCTGCGGCGTCCACGGCATGACCGCGATCACCGCCGTCACCGCCCAGAGCACCGTCGGCGTCGACGCCGTCCAGCCCGTTCCGCCGGAGATCGTCGTGGCGCAGGTCAAGTCCGTGGCCGCGGACATCGGCGTCGACGCGGTCAAGATCGGGATGCTCGGCGACACGCAGACGATCGCCGCCGTGGTCGAGGCGCTCGACCTCCTGCCCGCAAGCACGCCCGTCGTCGTCGACCCCGTCATGGTCGCCGAGTCCGGCGCCCGCCTGCTCGACGCAAGCGCCGTCCAGGCCCTGAGACAGGACATCCTCCCGCGCGCGACCGTCGTCACGCCCAACCTCCCCGAGGCCGCGGTGCTCGCCGGCGCAGCGGAAGCAACCGACCCCGAGGCCCTCGCCCGCGCCGTCCACGCCCTCGGCCCGGGCGCGGTGGTCGTGACCGGCGGCCACCGCCTCGAGACGACCGACGTCTTCTACGACGGCACCACGCTCGTGCCGATAGCGGGCGCGCGCCACGAGGACGGCGCTGCCCACGGCTCGGGCTGCACGCACTCCTCGATCCTCGCCGCCCAGCTCGCCCTCGGCGCAACCCCGCTGCAAGCGGCCCAGATCGCCCGCGAGCGCGCCGCCATGGCGGTCCGCAACGGCCTGCGCGACGTCGGCGCCGGCCCCGGCCCGGTCGACGCCCTCAACATCAGAGACCGCCGGGGCGAAGCCGTCCCTTTGCCATAATCTCGCCGGCTATGAGGTTCCTGCGGATGAAGCCAGGGCACGGCGAGGTGTTGGTGGCCGAGGGAGACGTGGAGGTCCCCGAGGACGAGCGCGAGCTCATCGAGGCGTTCCGCCGCCAGCTGGACGAGGGCCTGTGGGCCGCGGTCCCCAAGACCACCCGCAACGGCCGCCGCGAGGCCTCGATGGTCAAGACGTTCGACGAGATCCCGCGCGACGCGGACCGGGTGATCTTCTTCCCCCGCGCCGCCGGCGGCGCGGCCTAGATGCTGCTGGCGCTCTGCGCGACGGGGATCGTCGTCGGCGCGCTCCTGGCCGAGGTCCTCATCCCGCGCGTCGACGAGGCGCTGTCCCGCCGCAAGGCGCGCCGCGCGAAGGCGCCCACGATCGGCTACGACCCCGGCCGCGAGCGCCGCGCCGAGCAGCGCGCCCGCCAGCTCCTGCGCAGCTGCGTCAACGACGAGGAGTGGGCGATGTACCGCGACCTCGGCTTCGTCCGGGTCTGGGGCCGGGGCGACGGCTACGCGTACCTGATCTACCCGCACAAGCCCATCGTCGCCTTCGTCCCCCAGACGCGCGAGCTCCTCAACGAGTACTGCGTCGAGTTCCCGGACATGAGCCGCCCCTACGGGAGCGCGCGGCTGCCCGACTCCGACGACGTCCTCGCCAAGTGGATGGCGCTCACCGGCGACGAGCACGGACTGATCCGCCGGGCCAACCTGCACCAGCCCGGCCGCCAGGTCGACCCCAAGGTCGCCCGGCGCGACCTGTGGCGTCTCAGCGAATGGGAACGGCGCAGCTGGACGACAGGGGCGGGCGACTTCCGAAGCGAGCCGGATGCTCGCGGTCGCCCAAGCCCGTGAGCGTGTCCGCCCCGTGAGCACCGACACCGGCTTCGACCTCAAGCACAACTCGCGCCAGGTCACCGAAGGCCCGAGTCGCGCCGCTGCGCGCGCCTACCTCAAGGGCATCGGCTACACCGACGACGACCTGGCCAAGCCCATCATCGGGGTGGCCTCGACCTGGATCGAGACCATGCCCTGCAACTTCCACCTCCGCGCCCTCGCCGCCGCCGTCAAGGAGGGCGTGCGCGAGGCCGGCGGCACGCCGATGGAGCTCAACACCATCGCCATCTCCGACGGCATCACGATGGGCACGAGCGGCATGAAGACCAGCCTGGTCAGCCGCGAGGTCGTGGCCGACAGCATCGAGCTCGTCGCCCGCGGCCAGCTCTTCGACGGCGTCATCGCGCTCAGCGGCTGCGACAAGACCATCCCGGGGACCGTGATGGCGCTGGCCCGCCTCGACGTTCCCGGCGTGATGCTCTACGGCGGCTCGATTGCCCCCGGCCGCTTCCACGGCCGCGATGTCTCCATCCAGGACGTCTTCGAGGCCGTCGGCGCCCACGCCGCCGGGAAGATCTCCGACGACGAGCTGGAGGAGCTCGTCGAGGTCGCCAGCCCCGGCGCCGGCGCCTGCGGCGGCCAGTACACCGCCAACACCATGGCCATGGCCTTCGAGGTCATGGGCATCTGCCCGCCCGTCGCCTCCTACATCCCCGCCCAGAACGGCGCCAAGCGCGAGGCGGCCAAGGACGCCGGGCGTCTGGCCGTCGACATCCTGCGCCGCGGCCTGCGCCCGAGCGCGATCATCACCAGGGAGAGCCTCGAGAACGCCATCGCCGCCGTGGCCACCAGCGGCGGTTCGACCAACGCGGTGCTCCATCTGCTCGCCGTGGCCACCGAGGCGGGCGTCGACCTCAGCATCGACGACTTCGACCGCATCGCCTCCAAGACTCCGCAGCTGTGCTCGCTCAAACCGTCGGGCGAGTACCTGGCCGTCGACCTCTACGCGGCCGGCGGGATCATGCTCGTGGCCCAGCGCCTGGCCGAGCTCGGCCTGCTCCACGAGGACGCGCTCACGGTCACCGGACGCACGATCGGCGAGCACGCCGCCGAGGCCGAGGAAGCTCCGGGGCAGCAGGTCGTCCACGCCGTCGACGACCCGATCAGCCCCACCGGCGGCCTGGCCATCCTGCGCGGCAACCTCGCCCCCGAGGGCTGCGTGGTCAAGCTCGCCGGCCACAACGCCCGTCGCCATCAGTCCGGCCCCGCGCGGGTCTTCGAGTCCGAGGAGGACACGATGGCCGCCGTCCTGGCCAAACAGATCAACGCGGGCGACGTCGTGGTCATCCGCAACGAGGGCCCCGCCGGCGGCCCTGGCATGCGGGAGATGCTCGCGGTCACCGCGGCGATCGTGGGCGAGGGCCTCGGCGAGGAGGTGGCGCTGCTCACCGACGGCCGCTTCTCGGGCGCCACCCACGGCCTGATGGCCGGCCACGTCGCCCCCGAGGCGGCACGCGGCGGCCCCATCGCCGCCATCCGCGAGGGCGACACCGTGACCTTCGACGTCGACAACCGCCGCCTCGACCTGGACCTCAGCGACGAGGAGATCGCCGGCCGCGTGGCGGAGTACCGGTCACCGCCGCCGGCCTACGACCACGGCGTGATGGCCAAGTACGCGAAGCTCGTCTCCAGCGCCTCCGTCGGCGCCGTGACCGGCTAACCCTCAACCACCCGCAACGGGGTCTGACCCCTTGAGGAACGCCTCGACGTCCCGGTTGAAGCGCGCCGGGCGCTCGAGCATGGACACGTGCCCGGTGTCGGCGTAGACGATCTTGCGCGCGTCCGGGATGAGCTCCTCGAACACGTCGGCGTCGCGCAGCGGCACGAGCCGGTCGCGCTCGCCCCAGATGATCAGCGTCGGCACCGAGATGCGCTCGAGCCGCTCGCGCAGCGGGTAGTCGCTGAGCGCGTCCAGGGCGTCGATGAACCCGGGCTTGCCGCTGCCCTTGGCCTGCTCGAAGAGGAGCGGGCCCGGCAGCTTCTCGGGGTGGGCGAAGACCAGCCGCAGCGCCTGGCGCCCGCGCGGGCGCAGCAGGAAGTTCGGCTTCGGGTGGGTCGAGGCCCAGGCCAGCGCGGCCTCGAACCGGCGCATCACGGCCAGCGCGCGCTCGTTGCGCTGATGCTCGGCGGTGATACCGGCGGCCGAGACGAGCACGAGCTTGTCCACTCGCTGCGGATGCGCGATGGCCAGCTCGGCGGCGACGAACCCGCCCATGGAGTTGCCGATCACCGAGCCGCGCTCGACGTCGACCGAGGCGCAGAAGTGGTCGATCAGGCGCCCGTAGCCCGGCATCGAGATCTTCTCCGGCGGCAGCGGCGAGTCCCCGAACCCAGGGAGGTCGGGCGCCAGCACCCGCCGCGTGCGGGCGAAGTAGGGAATGGTCTCGAGCCAGTTCTGCCACGAGCCCGCCAGGCCGTGGATGAGCACCAGCGGCGGGCCCTCGCCCATCTCGATGTAGTTGACCGGGGTGCCGTCGACGAGCACCCAGTGCTGGTGCGCGGCCCAGTCGACGTGGCGCCACGCGGAGTCCGCGTCCGGCCCGTAGCGGTCCGGGTGCTCCTGCAACGACTTGTCGGCGGCAACGGCCACGCCGCCAAGCGTAACGCGGGCGCGGACCGCGGCTCCTACGCGGTCAACGGGGGTGCCGCCGAGCGGGTGCGAGCGCGAGTTCGCGATCCCGCTGCGCCGCTGACAGTGCGCAGCGCGGGCGCGCGCCTGCGAGACTCTTCCGCCTCGTGACGGTTGAGTCGAGCCCGCGCCTGCCCGCCGCGCGCCCACGCGACCCCGACGACCTGCGCGACTACCTGCCCGGCGTGGAGCCGGAGCGGCAGGTCACCGACTGGGGTCGCTCGGAGCGCGTCGAGGGCGCCCTCGACGCCACGGTCTCCGAGTTCCTCTACCGGTACTGGTTCCGGGTCGAGGTCGAGGGGATCGAGAACGTGCCCGACGCGGGCGGGGCGCTGCTGGTCTCCAACCACTCCGGCGCGCTGCCGCCGGACGCGCCGATGATCGCCAAGGCGATCAAGGAGGAGCACGCCCGTCCGCGCCCCGTGCACTTGACGATGGAGCATTTCTTCAAGGGGTATCCGCTCTTCAGCATGCTCCTGCCCAAGGTCGGCGGCGTGCCCGCGCACCCGGCCAACGTGCACCGGCTGCTGTTCGACGAGGACCAGCTCGTGCTCGTGTTCCCCGAGGGCCGCAAGGGGAGCGAGAAGCTCTACAAGGACCGCTACCGCCTGCGCCGCTTCGGCCGTGGCGGCTTCGTCGAGTCGGCCATGAAGGCGGGGCGCCCGATCGTGCCCATCGCCGTGGTCGGGGCCGAGGAGGCGGCGCCGATCTTCGCCCACCTGACCGTGCTGCAGCGGCTGACCGGCCTGCTCTACGTGCCCCTGACCCCGACGTTCCCGCACGGGGGGATCCTCGGCATGTTCGGCTACCTGCCGGCCAAGCTGCGCATCCGGTTCCTCGAGCCGATCTCGACCACGCAGTGGGGCGAGGAGCCGTGGAAGGACCGCGCGCTCGTCCAGACCGTGGCCGAGGACATCCGCGGCCTGATCCAGGAGGAGCTCTACGGGATGCTGGCCAAGCGGCGCTCGATCTGGTTCGGATGATCTCGCGCCGGATCCTCGTGACCGGCCTCTCGACCTACTGGGGAGGCCGGGTGGCCCAGGCGCTGGAGCGCGAGCGTGCGGTGGAGGCGATCGTCGGCGTCGACGTGCACGACCCCACGGTCGAGCTCGAGCGCACCGAGTACGTGCGCGTCGGCCACCAGCACGCGCTGCTGCGGCGCATCGTGCAGGCGGCCGAGATCGACACCGTGGTCGACACGCGGCTCGTGGTCGACTCGACCACGACCCCGTCGCGGCTCGCGCACGAGAACAACGTCATCGGGACGATGAACATCCTCGCCGCCTGCAGCGGCCCGGAGTCCCCGGTGCGCAAGTTCGTGTTCAAGTCCTCGGGGCACTGGTACGGCTGCGAGCAGGACGACCCGGCGTACTTCACCGAGGCGATGGAGCGGCCGCACCCGCCGCGCACGCCGATCGAGAAGGACATCGTCGAGGCCGAGCGCGCCGTGCACGCCTACGCCGACGCCACGCCCCGGGCCACCGTCACCGTGCTGCGCTTCTGCAACGGCCTGGGGCCCACGATCGCGACCGCGCACACGCGCCTGTTCGCGCTGCCCGCGGTGCCCGCCGTCTTCGGCTTCGACCCCCGCTACCAGTTCGTGCACGAGGACGACATCGTCGGCTGCCTCGAGTTCGCCGTGCGCAACGACCTGCCCGGGCTCTACAACTGCGCCGGCGACGGCGTGCTCGTGCTCTCCGAGGTCGTCGACCTGCTGGGCAAGCCGCTGCTCCCAATCCTCCCGCCGTGGGGCACGAGCATCGCGACCGGCCTCGCCGACCGGCTGGGGATCCGCATCCCGCCGGAGATGCTGCAGCAGCTGCGGTTCGGGCGCGGGCTCGACAACCGCCGGCTCAAGGCCGCCGGCTACACGTATCGCTACACGACGCGCGAGGCGGTGCAGGCCCACGCCGAGGCGCTGCGCCTGCGCCCCCTCCTGCGCGGCGGCGACGCGCCCTACCGCTACGAGCGCGAGGTGGAGGAGTTCCTGCGCCGCAGCCCGACGGTGCGCAAGCGGCCCGAGCCGCGCTGGGCGCAGGAGGCCGAAGCGGACGTCGATGCCCTCGACGGTTTGGACGCCGCCGCGCTCATCGCGCTGCTGCCCAGCCTGCCCCGCCCCGAGCTCGAAGCGCTGGGGCGCCACGAAGCCGGAAATGCGCGACGTCCAGAGGTTTTGGCGGCCATTGGTCGAAATCTGGCGCGAAGCCGTCCGTGACCGGTGGGAAATAGGGGTGTAGCAAGGCGAAAGCGGGAAATTCCCTTGACGAACCGCCCGCTACGTCTCCTACACTTCGCCAGTCTCGCGCCTACCCAAGATCGACCATGAGAAACAAGACCTTCATCCTCGTGGCCGGCTTCCTCGTCGTCCTGCTCGTCGGGGCGGGGGCCGTCTACCTGTACGACGCAAGTCAGAGCGACGACATCGCTGACGGCATCCAGGTCGGCGGCGTCGACGTCGGCGGGCTGAACAAGGCCCAGGCCCGCGAGAAGATCCAGCGCGAGCTGGTCGGGCCGCTCAGCCAGCCGATCAAGGTCACCGGGCCCGGCGGTCACGCCTTCACGCTGACGGCCAAGCGCGCCAAGGTGACGATGGACGTCAACGGGATGGTCCAGGAGGCGATCGACAAGTCGCGCGACGGCTCGATCGTCACGCGCGCCTGGCGCGCTGTGACCAGCGGGAAGGTCAACGCGAACCTGCCGCCGAAGGTCGATTACTCCGCATCCGCGGTCAACCGGCTGATCCGCCGCATCAAGAAGACGGTCAACACCGAGCCGCAGAACGCGAGCGTGGTCCCCGGCGCGGAGCGCCTGCGCAAGGTCGCCGCTCACAACGGCATCGTCGTCCGCGTGCCCCAGCTGCGCACCGATCTTCAGAAGACGCTCACGGTGCCCTCGGGCGAGCGCGCCGTGCAGGTCGCGGTGTCCAAGGAGGCCCCCAAGGTCACGGTCCATGACCTGGTCAAGAAGTATCCGAACTACATCATCATCAACCGCAACGGGTTCGAGCTCCGCTACTACCACAACCTCAAGCTGACCAAGACCTACCCGATCGCGGTCGGCATGCAGGGGCTGGAGACGCCGGCGGGCCTGTACGACATCCAGAACAAGCAGGTCAACCCTTCCTGGCAGGTGCCGAACTCGTCCTGGGCGGGCTCGCTCGCCGGGCAGCTCATCCCGCCCGGCCCGCAGGATCCGCTCAAGGCGCGGTGGATGGGCATCGACGGCGGCGCGGGAATCCACGGTATCGACCCGAGTGAGTACGGCTCGATCGGCACCGCGGGCTCGCACGGATGCGTCCGCATGACCATCCCCGACGTGATCGATCTCTACGACCGCGTCAGCGTCGGCACCCCGGTCTACGTCGTTTGACCGACCCGCCGAACGATCAGGGCGACAAGCCCGAGTTCGACCCGCCCCAGACACCCACCCCGGGACCGGCTCCCGGCGCTCCGCCCACGCCGCCGCCGCCCACGCGGCAGCAGCCGCCGCCCCCGCCGGCGCCCTCCGCGGGCCCGCCGCCGGGAGCGCCGCCGCCACCGCCCGGCTATACGACGCCCGCAGGGCCCGTGGCGCCGCCCCCGCCGTACGGCTACGGGCAGGTCGTGGCGCAGCGGACCAGCGGCAAGGCCGTGGCCTCGCTCGTGCTCGGGATCGCGGGCTGGCTCGTGGCCCCGTTCATCCTCTCCGTGCTCGGGATCATCTTCGGCGCGATGGCGCGCAAGGAGATCGCCAACGACCCCGCCGTCGGCGGCCGCGGCATGGCCAACTGGGGCTTCTGGCTCTCGATCACCGGCCTGGCGGCGTGGGTGATCCTCATCGTCGTCCTGATCGCCTCGTCTAACAGCTCCTAACTAGTCCATCGCTCGGCGTTCCTGACGCCGGACGCAGCGGTGAAGCCGTGCTCGGCACGGCGAACCGCGAGGACCCCGTCAGGGGCGGCGAGAATGGACTAGGGACCGATCTCGTCGATCGGGACCTCGGCCCAGCCGTCGTCCAGGAGCGAGGAGTGCTGCCCGCCGTGGCGAAGAACGAGGGCGCCGATGTACACCCCTCGCGTCCGCTTGCGCATCACCGCGTACCACATGGTCGAGGCGTCGCGGGTGCCCTGGATCCGGTGCCAGGGCGGCGCGACCGAGCCGTCCTCCCCGGCGATGCCGGCGTCGACGAGCTGGCGCTGAGTGGCGACCCGGCCCGACGACGTGTCGATGAAGAACACCGCCACGGCGCCGCACCCTACAAGTGCGCTGACGCCGGGATGGGAAGCGGCGCTGCGCGCGTTCGACGACGACCTGCGCCGGCGCGGGGCGGCGGAGAAGACGCGCCGCGCCTACGGGATCGATCTCGGGCAGTTCGCGCGCTGGGCCTCCGAGCGCGGTAGCGAGCCCGAGGCCATCGGCGTGCGCGAGCTGCGCCGCTGGGCCGCGGCGCTGTCCGCCAAACGCGCGGCGCCGACCACCGTGGCGCGCAAGCTCGCGGCCCTGCGCGCTTTCTACCGCGCGCTGGTCGACGCGGGCACGATGGAGGCCAACCCGGCCGAGCTCATGCCCGCGCCCAAGCGCCCCCAGCGGCTGCCGCGGGCGCTCAAGGCCGACGAGGTCTCGGCCCTGCTGGACCGCATCCCCACGGGCACGCCGCTCGAGCAGCGCGACCGGGCGCTGTTCGAGCTCGCGTATGCGTCGGGCCTGCGGGCCGAGGAGCTGGTGGGGCTCGACGTCGGCAGCGTGGACTTCGACGCCGAGTCGGTCCGGGTCGAGGGCAAGGGCGGCAAGACGCGCGTCGTTCCGGTGGGCGAGCATGCGCTGCGGGCGATCTCGCGCTACTGCGAGCGCGCCCGCCCGGCGCTCGCGACCGACCGCGATCAGCACGCGCTGTTCCTGTCCAAGTCGGGGCGCCGGCTCTCGACCTCCGACGTCCGCCGGCGGCTGCGAGCGTGGGCGCGCCTGGCCGCCGCCCGGGCGGGCGTGTCCCCGCACTGGCTGCGGCATTCCTTCGCCACCCATCTGCTCGACGGAGGCGCGGATTTGCGGGCGATTCAGGAGCTTCTGGGCCACGCGAGCCTGTCCACAACGCAGATCTACACTCGGGTAGAGTCGAAGCGATTGAGGTCCACCTACGCGCGAGCGCATCCACGCGCGTGACTGAGATGTCGGCAGAGGTTGAACGTGGAGGCGAGTGTCAAAGCCGTCGAGCTGAAGGACCTCTGGCGCCGATACCGCGCCGACGGTGACGAACGGGCCAGGGAACGGCTGGTCGTCGCCTACTCGCCGCTCGTCAAGTACGTGGCCGGCCGCATGGCCTCGGGCCTGCCGGCGCACGTCGAAGAGGCCGACCTCATCTCCTACGGCCTCATCGGGCTCATCTCGGCCATCGAGCGCTTCGACCCCGAGCGCGAGATCAAGTTCGAGACCTACGCCATCCCGCGCGTCCGCGGGGCGATCATCGACGAGCTGCGGGCACTGGACTGGGTGCCGCGCTCGGTGCGCGCGCGGGCGCGGGAGATCGAACGGGCGAACGTCAAGCTCGAGCACCAGCTCCAGCGCGCGCCCACCGACGAGGAGATGGCGGCCGAGCTGCACATCACGATGGACGAGTTCCACGAGGCGCTGATCCAGATCTCGAACTCGACCATCGCCGCGCTCGACGAGCTGTGGACGGTGTCGGACACGAGTGGCGACCAGGTGTCGCTGCTCGACACGCTGCAGGACCCGGAGGCGCTCGACCCGGCCAAGGTCATGGACGCGTCCGAGCTGAAGGACCGCATCGCCGACGCCATCGCCCGGTTGCCCGAGCGCGAGAAGCTGGTGATCGCCCTCTACTACTACGAGAACCTGACCCTGCGCGAGATCGGGGAGGTGCTCGGCGTGACCGAATCGCGCATCTCACAGCTGCACACCAAGGCCGTGCTGCGGCTGCGCTCGCGGCTCGGGGAGGAGGCGGCTGCGGCCTAGAATCGACCGATAGGCTGGGTGGTTCCGGACACGAGGAGAGGAAACCGATGCACAAACCCGCCGATCGGATCCGCAACGTGGCCCTCGTCGGGCATCGCGGCTCGGGCAAGACGTCGCTGCACGAGGCGCTCCTCCACCAGGCCGGGGCCGTGAACCGGCTGGGCTCGGTGGTGGACGGCACGACCGTGTCGGATGCCGACAGCGACGAGAAGGCCCGGCAGATGTCGATCTCGGCGGCGCTTGCGTCGTTCGAGTGGTCGGACCGCAAGGTCAACCTCATCGACACCCCGGGGGAGCCGTCGTTCGTGGCCGACGCGCTCGGCGCCCTGCGCGTGTGCGAGTCGGCGATCTTCGTGATCAACGCCGTCATGGGCGTCGAGGTCTCGACCACGCGCCTGTGGCAGCGGGCCGACGAGCTCGACCTCGCCCGCCTCATCTTCGTGAACATGCTCGACCGCGAGCGGGCCGACTTCTTCCGCACGCTGGACTCGCTGAAGACCGCCTTCGGCCAGCACGTCGTGGCCACCGAGATCCCGATCGGCTCCGAGCACGAGGTCCGCGGCGTCATCGACCTCGTGGACATGAAGGGCTACGAGTACGACGGCAGCGGCCGCGACAACTGCCGCGAGATTCCGATCCCGGACGCGCTCGCCGACCAGGCCCAGGAGTACCGCGAGAAGCTCATGGACGAGGTCTCGGAGACCTCCGACGCGCTCATGGAGCGCTACCTCGAGGGCGAGGAGATCTCCCACGCGGAGATCGTCGCCGCCCTCAAGGAAGGCACCAACCACGGCGACATCTTCCCCGTCACCTGCGGTGTGGCCACCCGCAACCTGGCCACCAACCGCCTGCTCGATGCGGTCGTCGAGGACCTCCCCTCGCCGGTCAAGCACGGCGCGCTCGAGCTCGACGACCTGTCGCTCGAGGCCGAGGAGGACGCCGACCTCTACGCGTTCGTGTTCAAGACTCGCGCCGACCCGTTCGCCGGGCGCATCAACCTGTTCCGCGTCTACCAGGGCGTCATGCGGCACGACACCCAGGTCGTCAACGCGCGCACGGAGAACAAGGAGCGCATCGGCCAGCTGCTCGTGTTCAGCGGCAAGGAGAGCGAGCACGTCGACGAGTTCGGGCCGGGCGACATCGGCGCGGTGGCCAAGCTCAAGGAGACGCGCGCGGGCGACTGGCTCGTGACCAAGGCGGCCGAGGTCGCCATGCCGCAGATCAGCCTGCCCAACCCGGTCATGGCCTTCGCGATCGAGCCGAAGACCAAGGGCTCCGAAGACAAGGTGTTCACCGCCCTGCGCCGGCTGCAGGAGGAGGACCCGACCATCGACGTCCACCGCGACCCGCAGACCGGCGAGCAGATCGTGGCCGGCCTCTCCCAGATCCACGTCGAGGTGATCGTGGAGCGCATGCGCGACCGCTTCGGCGCCGAGGTCAACCTCGCTCCGCCGCGCGTGCCCTACCAGGAGACGATCCGCTCGGGGGCCAAGGCCCACGGTCGCCACAAGAAGCAGTCCGGCGGCCGCGGCCAGTTCGGCGACTGCCACATCGAGATCGAGCCCCTGGCGGGCGACGACTTCGAGTTCGTCAACGCCATCAAGGGCGGCGTGATCCCGACGAGCTTCATCCCCGCGGTCGAGAAGGGCATCGTCGAGGCGATGGAGGCCGGGACCGTGGCGGGCTATCCGGTCAAGGGCGTGCGCGTGCGCCTCTTCGACGGCCAGTACCACTCCGTCGACTCGTCGGAGATGGCGTTCAAGATCGCCGGCTCGCTGGCCATGAAGCAGGCGCTCGATCAGGCCGGCGCGGTGCTGCTCGAGCCGATCATGCTCGTGACCCTGTCGGTGCCCGAGGAGAGCGTGGGCGACGTCATCGGCGACCTGAACTCGCGCCGCGGCCGCCCGCTGGGCATGGAGCCGGTCGGCGGGATGACCGAGATCAAGGCCGAGGTCCCCATGGCCGAGATGCTCACCTACGCTCCCGACCTGCGCTCGCTGACCGCCGGCCAGGGCGAATACACGATGGATTTCGCCCGCTACGAGGAGGTTCCCGGCCACCTCGCGCAGAAGGTGGTCGAAGAGGCGCGTTCCGAGGAGGGCGCAACAGCCTAAATTGCGGCGGAAATGGCCCATTGGCCCCTCGCCTGGGGCCATCGGCCGCTGCTACGCTCGTCGCCGCATGACCCCCCGGGAGATTCGCACGGACGACGACCAGGTCGAGTGTGCCGTCTGCGGGCGTTCGCTGTTGCGCGGTGAGGAGCCCGAGCCCTACCTGCACGACGGCCGCCGCCGCGACGTGTGCGAGCTGTGCACCGGCCGGGCCGAGCGCGAGGGCTGGATCCGCGAGGCCGAGGGCCAGCAGATCGGCGCCCGCGCCGCCCGCGACCGCCGTGGGCTGATCTCGCGCTTCCGCTCGTGGCAGCGCTCGCGGCCGCAGCACGAGGCCGAGCCCGCGGCCGAGCCCAACGGCTCGCTGGCCGAGGAGCTGCGCGCGTCGCCGTACGCGGCCGACGAGCTGTTCGCGGCGCCGCGGCACAGCGAGCGCCACATCCACGCCGTCCCGACCTCGGACGAGCTGAAGATGGCGCGCGCGCTCGAGCTCTTCAACGCCTCCGAGCACCCGCGCACGGTGGCGGGGGTGGCCCGCTCGCTCGGGCCTCCGGGCGTGGCCGTGCTGCCGGTCGAGAATTCGAGCTTGGTGACGGTGACCGTGGCCTGGGAGCTGTGCTGGTACCGCTACGAGGTCGACCTCGCCGACGAGCGCGGGGGCGTGCGCGTGGCCGACCAGGGCTACGAGCTCGAGGAGCTCACCGACAGCGAGCAGGTCGCCAACGCGGCGGCCGACGACCGCGGGGTTCTGCAGACGGCTGCGTAGCCCCCTGCCGCGTGATCTACTGCGTCGTCCCTCAGGAGCTGGCCGACGAGCTGTACGACAAGCTCGTGGCCTACTACGCCGACGACCCCAACGTCGAGGTGATCGTCGACCGGCGCACGGGCGAGCGCCGGGAGCGCGGCGCGACCGGTGGCGGCGACCGCCAGGTCCGCGACCGGCGCCGGCAGCGCGTCCCCGGGGAATTCCCCCCGGTCTAGTTGCGCCTCGTCGTCCACGTCGACGGGGGTGCGCGCGGCAACCCCGGGCCGGCGGCGATCGGCGTCGTGACCTCCACGCCCGATGGCGAGGTCGTCGACGAGCTCGCCGAGCCCATCGGCGAGGCCACGAACAACGTGGCCGAGTACCGCGCGCTGCTGCGCGGCCTCGAGCGGGCGCGCGAGCTCGGCGCTACCGAGGTCGCGCTGGTCAACGACTCGGAATTGGTCGCTCGCCAGGTTCAAGGGGCCTACAAGGTCAAGCATCCAGGGTTGCGACCGCTCTACGATCAGGCGATGGAGGCTCTGAGGGGGTTCGAGCGGTGGTCCGTGCGGTCGGTGCCGCGCGCCCAGAACGCCCACGCCGACCAGCTCGTCAACGCGGCCCTGGATGCGCAGGGATGACCGACCCGTCGCCGTGGACCCGGTCCGACGAGGAGTCCCGGGCGCGGCGGGCGCAGCGCCGCGAAGCCGCCGCCCGCGCCCGCGACCGGCGGCGGCTCTACGTCGTCATCGCGCTAGGCATCGTGGTGCTCGCGGCGCTGGTGTTCCTGCTCTGGCCGCACGGCTAGTGGCGGGGGCCGCTACTTCTGGCAGAAGCCGAAGTCGACGACGTACGTCGCGCCCTTGCCGCCGCCGGGGAACGGCGACCCGGCGATGGCGGCCACGCCGTACTCCTTGAGCTGCGGGTTGAGCACGGTCTGGCGGTGGGGCGGGTCGTTGAGCCAGAAGTTCATCGCCGCCTTCGGCGTCCCCCCGGAGCCGGTGGCGCCGAAGGTGATCTCGGCGTCGCCGAAGGCACGCCCGCCGGCGCAGTAGCCGGCGCCGCGGATGCGGGCGTCGACCTGCTGGTTGACGAGGTTCTGGAGCGCGTTGGGGTCACCCGGGACCGGGGTGCCGGGGTCGAGGTGGCTGACGAGCCCGTTGGTGAGGGACCAGAACTGGTTGGCCACCGAGGCCCTGGCGTGGGCCGCCGCCGTGCCGCTGAGGGTGGAGTTGACGGTCAGCCCGCCCACGCCGTTGGCCAGGCGGGTGCGGCTGAGCAGGCAGCGCGTGGCGATGGCCTCGCCGCTGCCGCTGACCGGCGCCTTGCTCTGGTACTTGTTGATGTAGCTGGTGCACTGCGCCTTGCTCAGCGCCGACGCGGGCGCGGCGGAGACGAGCAGCGCGGCGACCGCGGCGAGGGCGGGAAGCAGGAAACGGCGGGGCATGGTCAGTGGCACATCCCTAGGTCGACGACGAACGTGTACCCGGTGGTCTGGCCGGGGAAGGCGCTGGGGGTCGCGACCGACACCCCGATGTCGGTCCACTTCGGGTCGTAGAGGACGGCGGCGTGCGGGGGGTCGGTCCGCCAGAACCTCGTCGCGGCGGGCTCGGCCGTCTTGCGGCTGCCTGGCGAGGCGAAGGTGATCTCGGCGTCGGCGTAGCTGGAACCGTTGGCGCAGTAGCCGGCGCCGCGGATGCGCTGGTCGACCTGCTGGTTGACCAGGTTCTGCAGCGCGTTCTGGTCGCCGGGGACCGGCGTGCCCGGGTTGAGGTGACTGACCAGGCCGTTGGAGAGGTCCCACGAGTGCGCCATGGCCGATGCGGTGGCGTGGGCGCCCGAGGTCCCGATGAGCGTCGCGTTCCTGACCGGCATCGCGAGGTTCTTGGCCTTGCGCGAGGTGAGGATCCCGCACCACGTGGCGTTGGCGACGGCGGCCGGGCGGTTGTAGTTGATCCGCGGGCCGAGCGGGTTGGGGAGATCCGACTGGAAGCTGCGCAGGTAGGCGTAGCACTCGGCGTAGTTGCGCGGCGTCACGCTGTCGGCACCGGCCGACGCGGGCAGGACGGCGGCGCCGCAGAGGGCGGACAGGCATACGAGCAGCATCAGACGGCGCATAGCGAGCTCCTTCTCGGTTGCGCGATCAACCATCTCCGACAGGTGCTGCTGCGCGCAAGCGCGAGCGCCCCGGCCTTACCGTTTTCACACGATAATTTGGTGCAGCAGCCGAAGCCGACCACACAAACGACGAGGGGCGGCCGATCGCCCGCCCCTCGGTTCCAGCACGGGACGCGTTACGGCGTGCAGCTCCCCAGGTCGACCACGTAGGTCGCCGCGTCGGTCCCGCCGCCCGGGAAGGCCGAGCCGCGGACCACGCTGACGCCGTACTGCGTGAACTGCGGGCTCAGGATCGCGTCGCGGTGGGGCGGGTCGTTCATCCACCAGGCGACCGCCGCCTTCGGGGTCTGGAGCGTCCCCGAGCCGCCGTAGGTGATCTCGCCGTCCGAGTACGCCGAGCCGCCGGCGCAGTAGCCGGCGCCGCGGATGCGCTGGTCGATCTGCGTGTTGGCCAGCTGCTGGAGCTGGTTGGGGTCGCCCGGGACCGGGGTGCCCGGGTTCAGGTGGCTGACCAGGCCGTTGGTCAGGCTCCACGACTGGGCCGCGACCGACGCCGCGGCATGGGCCCCGGACGAGCCGCGCAGGGTCGCGTTGTCGCTATAGCCGCGCATGCCGCGGCTGGTCCGCTGGCGGCTGATCAGGCAGCGCGTGGCGATGACGGCGCGGGAAGCGATCTTCGTCGAGCCGTAAATCGCGATGTACCTGTTGCACTGGGTCCGGGTGAGCGCGGCGGACGCGCTGTCTGCGAGCGCCGAGCTGAAGGGGATCGCCGCAACCGCGGCGACCAGGAAGAACCGTCGCACCTCAATCTCCTTTTTCGAGCGAATGCCGACCCTCTCGCACCGGGAGTCAGCGGCGCAACCGGCCCACACCGAATTGCTACAAATCGAGGGGCGGCCACTCTGGCCGCCCCTCGACGATGCGATCCCCCTCGGTGGGGTTTTCGTGTCCTACGCCGCGGCGCGGAGCACCGCGAACGAGGGCAGCGGGGTGCCGTTCGGCGACACGATGCCGGTCGTGAACGGGGAGCCGTTGCTGGGCTGGACCAGGAGGTACTGGATGACCTCCTTGACCCGGCGGTTCTTGCGCGCGATGCGCAGGCCCTGCTTCAGGTAGCTCGCGCGCTTGCGCTCGCTCAGCCCGCGCCGGCCGGTGGCCAGGTAGCCGTACTCGGTGAGGTACAGCTTCTTGGTCCCGCGGATCTGCCCGGTGTGGGCGATCTTGTCCAGCGCGCGCGTGAGGTTGCGCAGCGAGCCGATGGTGGCGTCGTCCTTGCCCCGGATCGAGCGGCGCGGAGCCTTCTCGAAGTCATAGGGGTGATGGGCGTAGCCGTCGGCCTTGAGCTTCGTGCAGCGCCGCACGCGGTGGTACTGCGCGTTGACGCAGGCCACCTTGCGCAGGAACTTGACCGGCGCCATGGCGCGGCGACCCTGTGCGTAGGGCACGGTCTCGCCGATGAGCACCTTTGCGCTCGCGTCGTTGGTCTTGATCGCCTTGTAGCCCGCGGCGTACAGCTTGCGGTACAGGGCGGGGGCGCGATTGAGCGGCTTCAGCCACGCGATGTAGTTCGGCTCGTTCCAGATCCCGTACCGGTCCACGCGGCCACGGAAGTGGTCCGCAGTCGCCGCGGCGAACCGGGCGAAGTCCCGGACGTTGGGACGGGGGTGCTGGCCGACGAGCGTGAACTGCACGCGCACGCCGTTCTGGGCCGCCTGGTTGACGGCGCGGTCGTACTGGCGGAAGTCAAATCCGCCACCCGGGGTCTCGACCGAGTCCGAGGTGACGAGGATGCGCATCCGGTGCACGCCGAGCTCCGCGAGCCGCTGATAGCCCTGGGTCGGGCCGAGCGTCGACTTGCCGCTGACGAACACGTCCTCGTCCTGGATCCCGATCTCGGGCTTGGCCTGGGCCAGCGCCGCGGGAACGAGGAGCGAGGCGAGAGAGAGGATGATGACCATGGTGCGTCGTTTGAACATGTGGAGCCTCCGGTGTCGTGGGGTGACCGCAAGGCTCCCGTCCGGGGGCCGTTTGCACCGCTCGCCCCGAGCGCTGCCTGTGTCGGATCCGCGACGCGCCCACAACGCGACCAGGAGGTAGAGATGGAGACCGAGGAGATCGAGCGCCACCTGCACGAGCGCTCGCGCCACCACGACGCGGACCTCGCCGTGGCCGACCACGACGGCGCCGTCACGGCGTCGTTCCGGCGCCCCGACGGCACCGAGGTGCTGGCCGCCGACGGCCCCGACCGCGCGGCCGCGCTGAAGGCCCTGTACGAGCTCGACGAGCTCGACGACCTGGCCGGGGGCTAGAGCGATGAGCGAGTCGCTGATCAGCGGCGTGGACTTCGTCCACGTCGGCACGCAGGACTTCGACCGCGCCGTGGAGTTCTACGGCACCGTGCTCGGCCTGCCCGAGTCGGCCCGCTACGGCCGCATGCCCGGGGCCGAGTTCGAGACCGGCACGCTCACGCTCGCCGTGATCCAGTCCGACGCGTTCGGAATGGAGTTCCGCTCCAACCCCAACGCGATCGCCCTACGCGTCGACGATGTGGCGGCGGCGCGGGCCGAGCTCGAGGCGCGCGGGGTGGAGTTCCGGGTGGACACCATCGACAGCGGTGTGTGCCACATGGCCCCGTTCGCGGACCCGGACGGCAACGCCCTGATGCTCCACCACCGGTACGCGCCGCGCGGGGGCTGACTCAGGCGGCTGCGCTCAGGTGCCGCGTCAGCCAGGACTTGAGCTGTGGCTCGGGCGGGGCGCCGACGACACGGTCGACCTCGGTCCCGTTGCGGAGGAAGAGCAGGGTGGGGATGCCCTGCACGCCGTAGCGGGCACCGATGTCGGGCGCCTCGTCGACGTTCAGCTTGACCACCTTGAGATGCCCCGCGTGCTCGGTCGCCAGTCGCTCCACCGCGGGGGAGACCACGCGGCAGGGCCCGCACCACGGCGCCCAGAAGTCGACCACCACCGGGACCGAGGCCGTCGTCTCGGTCCCGAACGACTCGCTGTCGGCGTCGACCAGCCACGGCAGCTTGTGGCCGCAGTTGGCGCACTGGGGCACGCCCTGCGCCGTCGCCTGGACGCGGTTGCGCTTGCCGCAGTGGGGACAGGTGACGATCGTGGCGGGCATGCCTCCGACGGACACTAGAGAATGCCCGCCCTGCGCATCTTCCTCGCCGGCGCAACGGGCGTCATCGGCATCCGCCTCATCCCTCTGCTGCCCCTAGGAGCCCGACTCGACGATCACCGTGGTCGACTTGACCACGGCGGTGGCCGTGTCGCCGGGCTTGAGGCCGAGCTCCTCGACCGCCTCGCTCGTGACCAGGGAGACGATCCGGAACGGCCCGCAGGCCAGCTCGATCTGCGCGACCAGGCCGTCGACCTGAATGTCGACCACGGTGCCCGACAGGCGGTTGCGGGCGCTCGTGTGCATCGGCGCCTGGCGGTCGCGCAGCAGCCGCTTGAGCTCGCTCACCGGCAGCCAGCGGTCGCCGCCGCGGCGCTCGAACTGCACGCGCCCCTGTCGCTCCCACCGGCGCAGGGTCTCGACGCTCACCCCGAGGGCGGTGGCGACGGCTCCGATGCGGATGGCGTTGTCCATG
>Ga0207708_10000371_pt1 | contig 35116 bp, 32 predicted proteins | sample KBSK5101metaG_FD_184340 | JGI IMG/M metagenome (GOLD analysis project Ga0207708, IMG submission 184340) | Corn, switchgrass and miscanthus rhizosphere microbial communities from Kellogg Biological Station, Michigan, USA - KBS K5-10-1 metaG... | ecosystem: Host-associated > Plants > Roots >... | reverse complement strand
CAACGAGGAGTTCGCGCGCCAGTATCTGCCGCCGGATCCGATCGGCTTCCAGTGGCGATTGCCGGCGTCGGCCGACGCGCCGGAGCGGGTCAACGAGATCGTCGGCGTCGTCGCCAACACCCTGAAGAATGGCAACGACACCACAGTGCAGCCCGAGCACTACGGCGTGCCGCAGACTCCCGGGCGCTTCTACGGGCGGTTCGAGATCGTCGCCCGCACCGCCGGCGACCCCTCCTCGATGGCGCCGGCGGTCCGCGCGGCGGTGCGCGATCTCGCGCCGGCAGCCGCCGTGGAAACGGTTGTGCTGTCGCAGCGGGTCGCCGAGTCGATGGACGAGCCGCGCTTTGCAACCGCGGTGCTGAGCGCATTTGCAGCGCTCGCGCTGGCACTGGCAGCAGTCGGCCTTTATGGCGTGCTGTCGTACGGCGTGTCGCAGCGCCGCCGCGAGCTGGGGGTGCGCGCGGCGCTGGGCGCATCGCGCGCGGCGCTCATCGGCCAGGTCATTCGCGACGGACTTGGAGTGACCGCCATCGGCCTGGCCGCCGGCATGTGTGCGGCCGCGTTGTCGACCCGGCTGATGCAAAGCGTGCTGTTCGGAATCGAGCCGCTGGATGCGGTCTCGTTTACCGTGGCCCCCGTGGTCCTGTTGGCGGTTGCCGTGGTCGCGTGCCTGGTGCCGGCGTCGCGCGCCGCCTCGACCGACCCGGCGGAGGCGTTGCGATGCGAATGAAACCGACGCGCGGGCACGACGGTTGCACAGCCGTTCGTGACATGAAAGCGACTCGACGCGCGTCTCTGCTCCTCCTTTCGCTCGCCGCTGCTTCCCCTGCCGCCGCTCAAACTGCCGCGCCGCCGCCACCGCCACCGCTCTGGGATTCGCAGGTGGGCGCGTCGTTCGTCGGCACGAGCGGCAACTCCGACACCTCGTCGGTCGGCGCTGATTTCTCGGCGAACCATCGCGGCGCCATCTGGAAGATCGAGTCGGCCGCGACCGCCGTCCGCAGCAGCAGCCTCGACCAGACAACGGCCGAGCGCTACCTGGGATCGCTGCGCGGCCAGCGCAAGCTGACGCGGATCATGGGCGTCACCACCGGTATCAAGCTCGAACGCGATCGGTTTGCCGGCCTCGACTTCCGATCCATTCTCGACGGCGGGTTGAGCTGGGCGCTGGTGCGGCGGCCGGTCTGGACGCTCGACGGCGTCACAGGCATCGCCTGGAACCACGAAACGCGCACTGCCGCACCCTCGATCGATCACCCGGTCGGGCTGCTGCAGCTTCTCAGCCGAGTGCCTTTCGGCGCCGCGGGCGACACGACGCAGCGCTTCACGTTCTACCCCGACTTCAGCGTCACCTCCGCGTATCGCAGCGAAGGCGAGATCACCGCGCAGGCGGCCATGAGCGAGCACCTCGCGTTGAAGCTCGGGTACCTCCTGCGCTTCGCGAACGACCCGCCGCCGGGGTTCAAGAAGACCGACAACACGACCACCGCGTCGGTCGTGTTGCGGTGGAAAGCGACGACGCCAGCGCCCGCGCCATAGAGAAATTCGCCTCTGACGCATTACTGGGGGATGGCAGAATCTGCGATCCCCCACGTCCGCTTCGATCACCTGTCGCGGCAAATCCGAACGAATCGGCAGAACCCGGCGCTGGCATCCGCATCGCACAGACGACGATGCTATGATTCGCCGCGTTCGAATGACGATTGCCGCACTCAGCAAACGGATGGACAACCGGTTCCGGCGCGCCGAGAAGCGCACGAATGCCCGGTTCGACGCGGTCGACGCGCGGTTCGACGCGGTCGACGCGCGATTCGACGCGGTGGACGCGCGGTTCGAGGCGGTCGACGCGCGGTTCGACGCGGTCGACGCGCGATTCGCGCGGATGGAACGTCAGCTCGAGTCGCTCGGCGACAAACTGGATCGGATGTCCAACCGTCTCGACACGACGTTTCTCCACCAGCAGAAGACCCTGGACGAGCATGAACACCGGCTGCGCGATCTCGAAGCCACACGTGGCGGTTCGATCTGACCCGAGTCGTTCGGGTATACTCGAAAACCGGTCCAGCTGATTGCTCCCCACTGCGGAAGTGGCGGAATGGCAGACGCGCTAGCCTCAGGAGCTAGTCCGGGCAACCGGGTGGAGGTTCGAATCCTCTCTTCCGCACCATTCGACTCGGCCTCAGGTTCTCACCGAGCCCCCGCTCATGGCGGGCCGCGAGCGCAGCGACTCGTAGCGCACCACTGCTTCCTTAATGGATCGGCGTGCTAGGTGCCGAAACTCCAGACCGGCCCGCTGGCGGTCTTGTTCGCCGCGGTCTTTGAGACAATCCTCCAGAAATAGGACCTTCCCGGCTGCAGCCCGCTGACGGTCAGCTTCTTCGTCGACCCGGGCGATACGGAAACATTCTGGAGGTACAGCGAAGGGGACGTTGCGGTGCCGAGGTAGACGTCGGCGCTGCGCGCCCACAGTCCCGGCTTCCATGACAGCACGACCGTAGTGGTTTGGCCGCTCGCCGTGTCGGGCGGGGCGACATAGATCGGCGCGTCCGGCGGCAGCGGAACGAACGCTTTGGTCTCGGTCGTGCTTGTCCATTTCCGGACGAAGACCTTGCGGAACCACTCGAAGAAGACGGCATCGGTCGCGAAATAGTTGTGTTCGTACTGAGTGCGGTTGGAGGCGTTGGTCCAGTTCGAGGAGCCGAAGATCGTCCGCGTCTGCGAATATAGCAGCACCGTTTTCTGGTGCAGGAATCCAAGATGCGCCCGGTTGCGGATTTGAACCCCTGCCGCCCACATCCGGTCGAGGAAGTATGCCTGCCAGGTGTTGTCCGGGCTTCGGTATCGCGTCGGCTCGGTGATGAGGCGGACGGGCACGCCGCGCTTCACCGCGCGGATCATCGCATCGGGATGAACCGCATCGGTGATCTTGTACATGATCACATCGATGCCCGTCGTTTCCACGTCGTAGAGCAGCTTCGCCCGGCTGCCGAAGTTCTCGGCCGGTACGAAATTGAGCGACGGATCAATCGGGAATGCTCCGTAGGCCGGCGCCACGGTGGCGGCATTGCCGTAGTTGGCAAAGTTCACCACGTCGGTCCAGGAGTCGTCGAACTTGCGTTCGAACGAATTGACAATCGCGGTCGTGGTCGAAAAGACAATCGGATCCTGCGTAAAGTTGACGTAAGGTTGAACCGGGACGAGGTACTTCTGGGTAAGCTGCGCGGCGCCGTATTGCACGGTGTGCTGGCCGGCGAAGATCATCATCTTCCAATGCAGGATGTCGCCGACCGACTTGTAGCGCATCGGAATGCCGGCCGCCTTCAGCTTCTGCAGAGCGGTGCCGTTCAATGGTTCCGCGGCATTGCGCCGCGGCTCGACGATCATGCGAACCGGCACTCTGGCCTGGAATCTGGCGATGATCGCATCCGTGATCAGGGTGTCCGTGATTTCTTCCGTCCCGATGTCCAGCCGGACCAGCTCGTTGCGAATCAGCGTCAGGATCTTCGCGCGGCAGTCGGTTGCCGCCGCTTCACAGAACGTGTCGGCGGCGCCGGCCGATGCAGGCAGCAGCAGGCTGGCGCAGATCAGAGGCACGAGCAGACGCATGGATCACCTCAATACGCATTCGCCAGTGTAGCCCTCGACCCGCGGCCATCCGGCGACTGTGTGGCGATACTGCTGAGCCCGGCCAATCGCGGCGCTCAACATTAAGGCGCGAGAGGTGAGGCCCGTTATCGCGTATTGGAGTCGCCTCGGCTTCTACAGCGCTGTCGTCACCGCCGGCGCAGCAACGTTGGCCGCCTCCATCTACGAGCTGATGCGGCATCCGCTCGGCTCCTCCTGGTTCGTGCTCGTCGGATTGACGATCGTCACCGGCTGGTCGACGCTGCGGATGCGCGACGTGCCGGTCAGCGTTTCGATCTCCGACACGTTTACCATTGCCGCCGCGGTGCTGTTCGGCCCCGCCGCGGGCACCGTGATCGTCGTGGTCGATGCGCTGGTCATGTCGTTGCGCGTCGACCGGACCGACCCGCGCAAAGCCTGGACGCGCGTCGCGTTCAACGTCACAGCGACCGCGCTCGCCATGTGGGTGGCCGCCCATATCTTCTTCATCGCCGCCGGGACAGGACCGCTCGCGAGCCAGCCGGGGACGATCCGCGACGTCGTTGCGCCGCTCGGGATGTTTGCCGCGCTGTACTTCCTGCTGAATACAGGCCTGGTGGCAGTGGCGGTGGCCCACGAGCGCCGGACGCCGGTGCTGCCGGTCTGGCGCGAACACTTCTCCGCCCTGTGGCTCGCCTACTTCAGCGGCGCAGCGACGGCCAGCCTGCTGGTGCTGATGACGGTGGCGCACGTCGTCGACCTCAAGACGATCATGGTCGTCCTTCCGCTGCTGGTGGTGCTCCACGTCACGTATCGGACCGCAATCGATCGCGTCCACGAGCAGGTCGAGCAGCTGACGAAAATCGCCTCGTATCAGGCCGCCGTGCGCAGCACCGCCGACGCGGTGATCGTCACCGACGCCGATGGCCGCGTCGGCCTGATGAACCCGGCCGCCGAACGGCTGACCGGCTGGACCGAGCGCGACGCGCTCGGCCAGCCCGTGGCCGGCGTGTTCCAGGCGTTCGATCCGGTCACCCGGGAGCGCGATGCCGACCTGCCGCGGGCAGACGACGGCGCGGTTCGCGAATTCATCCTCGCGCGGCCGGACGGGACGACGGTTCCGATCGACGAGACGCATGCGTCGGTGCGGGATCACCGCGGCGAACTGACCGGGACGATTCGAACCTTCCGCGACATCAGTCAACGCAAGGCAATCGATCGGGAGCGTGAGGCGTCGCTCGAACGCGAGCGCGCCGCGCGGGCGGCGGCCGACGCCGCGAACCGGCTCAAAGACGAGTTCCTCAGCACCCTGTCCCACGAGTTGCGCACGCCCGCCACGGGCATTCTCGGCTGGGCGCGGATCCTGAAAACCGGCCGGCTCGACGACGCGCAGGTTCAACAGGCGCTGGCGGCGCTCGAACGCAGCGCCCAGACACAGGCGGTGCTGCTCGAGGATCTGCTGGACATGTCGCGAATGGTTCGCGGCACGCTTCGCGTCGAGCTGGAGCCGATCGACGTGCTGCCGGTGGTGCGGAGCGCGCTGGAGACGGTCCAGCCGGCGATCAGATCGAAGGCGATCGATCTCCATGTCGATCTGCCGGCGACCGCGCCGCTGGTTCGCGCCGACCCCGATCGACTGCGGCAGGTGTTCTGGAATCTGCTGACCAACGCCGTCAAGTTCACCGATCGCGGCGGCTCGATCCGCGTGTCCCTGGCCGAGGAGGCCGACGGCCTGCGCATCGACGTGATCGACACCGGCCGGGGGATCGATGCGGACGCCCTGCCGTTCATTTTCGATCGCTTCCGCCAGGCAGACGGGTCGACGACGCGATCGCACGGTGGTCTGGGTCTGGGTCTGGCGATCGTGCGGCACCTGATCGAATCGCACGGCGGCACGGTGAGCGCCAACAGCGAGGGCCGCGGCCGCGGCGCGCAATTCACGGTGCGGCTGCCGGTATTGCTGTCGAGGCCTGCCAGCGGTCAGCTCGACGCCGCCAGCTGACGCTGTTCACCTCGATGTGATGTCCGGCTGCGCCCGTCGCGGACCGGAGTCCGCTCGAAGGCGGACAGAAGTGCAGGCTACGCGGCGCAGGCGCGGTTGTATTCCTCCAGCGATTGCGCCATCAATTCGGCAATCGTCGCGCAGCGGTGGCGGGTGACGACCTCGCCACGCCGTACCACGCACAACTCCCAGTGCGGCGCGGCCGGATGCTCGACGACGCAGGCGCGAGACCCTCCGGAGAGTTCCCAGAGGCAGGTCAGGAATGATTGGCACTGGTGTCGGACGGTCCGTTCGATCTGCATAGGTCTGCGCTCACTAGAGCAATTGCGATACCGACATCGAGTTGCATATTTCGCCCGATTTCGGCCTCCACTGCGAGGCGCGCGCCCGGGCGGCAACAGGATTGGCATCGCGTTTTCAATTTTGTCGATCGCTCCCTGGCGCGTCGCGCTCGTCTTAGTCGTCCCGCAACGTCCCGCCAGACGTGCTCCGGCGTGATCTCCGCGTGATCTCCGCCTGATCTCTGCGTCGGTGCCTCGCGATGCGAAACAGATCGCGACTGGCACTCCACTTGCCTTTGATGAATGCGTCGGTCAACACCGGCGCATCCCAATCTGATTAACGGTAACAACGGGCTTCGAAACATCTGCCTGAAGGCGAGGATTGTATGGACATGTTCGAACTGGAAATCGAAATGACGTCGTGGTTGTGGCAGATCTTCACGGTGATCTGGGGTAACTAAATCGTTCCGTGCGCCAGTCATCCCAAACTGGTCGCTGCGCGGCCGGGCGAGCAAGCGCGGTCGGCGCCGCGGACGATTCGTGCGGATGAGCTATGGAAGGGGACGTTGACAGCCGGTCCGCGAGGCACTCGCGATCATCGGTTTTGCAGGACGCCCCTTCGATTGATTGGATTGAGACGGTGCGGCGTAAGCGTCATGGGATGGCGTAGGCCGTTGCTCGATTCTTTGTTCGACTTCACGTCCGTCCGCGCGACTGCTCCGGATCGCGGCCCTCTTCGGCAGGCGAAGCCACCCACTCGCTGATTCTTTCCTCACATCAAGAATCGATAGTCACGCGATGTCGCCGACGCGCATCGTCCGGGCCAGCGCAGGACGTGCGCTCGGCCCTGTGACAAATCGGCCAACTATCTGGCTGAAGAGAACCCTCGGACGTCTCGCTTTGGGCACGCGCCTGCGGCGCCGAAGGCGGCGCGAAAATTGTAACGGCCTCGCGCATGTTCTTTAACAACGGCCCCGAACGCCGGAAAAATCCCTCGAACCCGATGGTCCGCGACTGGCGTCGGGCACTGCAGAACGAATGGGAAGCCGACAAACTGCGTCGGCAAAAACATCAAGAAGAACCGCGTCGCGAGCGGCCCGCCAACCAGGAACGCATCGGCGGCAGCGATGGAGGTGACGGCGTATTGCCTGACCGCTAGTGCATTCACGAGCCCTGTCGAGCCGTTCCGGCGCTGCGCGCGCGAGGGAACGGCGCTTCCCACCGTTTCCCGAAAATTCGCGACTTCTTCCTATCGGACGACTTCTACGGACGCAAGCACCACAAAATACTCTTGAGTCTTCTTAACGGCTCTATTAAGCTCAACGTGTAATGGCAATGGACTACGAAGCCCAGACCACCGGGGCCGTACCGCTCGAGCAACTGCGCGACTTGTACGAACGCATCCCGTTCGTCCGCGGCCGCGCCCGTGTCGAGATCCTGCGGCGGCTGCAGCGCGTGCGGCGCGAAGTCCGCGATTCTCGGCTGGCTCGTCCGGGTACGCCGGCCGACACGGTCGACGTCACCACGCACTAGAGCTCTGACACTCCCGCGCGTCCGCGGCCTCTCCTTTTGTCATTCTCTTTTTACGGAACTGATCGCTCGACCGGCGGCGTCCCCGAACCTCTGACCGCACCGCCTGCGTCCGTTCAGCAGCCGGCGATCACCCGCTAATCATCGTCGCGACGGTCGCGGATGAAGAGCGACAGGAGCGTGCTGACCAGGCTGACAACGAGCGCGCCCCAGAAGGCGGCCCAGAACCCGCGCACATCGAAGCCGAGCCCGAGCGCCTCGGACAGCGCGCTGGTCAGCATCAGCATCAGGCCGTTGATCACCAGGATGAAGAGGCCGAGCGTGAGAATGATGATCGGGAAGGTAACGATCTTGGAGATGGTGCCGATCACCGCGTTGACGATGCCGAAGATCAGCGCGACCGCGAGCATCGGCGCCACGCCGCCGGAATAGCTGACGCCCGGGACGATCCGCGTCGCCACAAAGAGCGCCGCGGCGTTGACCAGCAGCCGGACGACGAACCGCATCGGGGTATTATTCTCTCTAATCGGACCCCAGCCATCATGTTTCGACGCACAGACGATCTGCGCATCCGCGACGTCCGGCCGCTGATCCCGCCGGCGATCCTGCTCGAAGAGATTCCGATCAGCGAACGGGCGTCGAATGTCGTCTCCGACGCGCGCGCCTCGATCGCGAACGTCATCGCCGGCACCGACCGCCGCCTGGTCGTGGTCGTCGGCCCCTGCTCGATTCACGACACCGGGGCGGCCTTCGAGTACGCCGGGCGGCTGAAGACGATCGCCGATCGCCTGTCGGGCAGCCTGATTGTCGTGATGCGCACCTATTTCGAGAAGCCGCGCACGTCGGTTGGATGGAAAGGCCTCATCAACGATCCCGATCTGGACGAGAGCTTCCACATCAACAAGGGGCTGCGGCTGGCGCGGCGGCTGCTGCTCGACGTCAACGACCTCGGGCTGCCGACCGGTTCAGAGTTTCTCGACACGCAGATTCCGCAGCACATCGCCGATCTCACGTCCTGGGTGGCGATCGGCGCGCGCACCGCCGAGAGCCAGGTGCACCGCGAGCTGGCCTCGGGGCTGTCGATGCCGGTCGGGTTCAAGAACAGCACCGACGGCAGCACGCAAATCGCGGTCGACGCGGTGCTGACGGCGCGGTCGCCGCACTGGTTTCCGTCGGTCACCAAGCAGGGCGTCTCCGCCATCTTTCAAACCGTCGGCAACGACGCCTGCCACGTCATCCTGCGCGGCGGCACGCGCACCGGCCCGAACTACGATGCCGACCACATCGCCAAAGTCTGCGCGCGGCTGGCATCGAAGGGGCTGCACGAGCGCGTGATGGTCGACTGCTCGCACGGCAACAGCCACAAGGAGCATCAGCGGCAGGCCGACGTCGCCGCGGCCATCGCCGAACAGATCGCCTCGGGCTCGCCGCTGATCTTCGGCGCCATGCTCGAGAGCCACCTCGTCGAAGGGCGCCAGGACTATGTGCCGGGACAGCCGGCGGTCTACGGCCAGAGCATCACCGACGCGTGCCTGTCGCTCGCGCAGACTGAACCGTTACTCGAACTGCTCGCGAACGCTCAGCAGAAACGCGGATAATTCCCGCCTTTCAGCCTTCCCGCCTTCCAGGCTTCCGCCTTCGCCCGTATACTCTCTTTTTCTGGAGGCCCCCGTGAAACGTCTGGTCATCGCCCTCGTCGCCTTGCTCGGCGCGACGCCGTCCGCACAACCGCCCGTCACCGAGATCCCGTTCGATTCGGTTCCCAACTTCCTGAAGGTTCCGCCCGACATGAACCTCGGCGAGGCGTCGGGCGTGGCCGTGAACTCGAAGGGCGACGTCGCCGTGTTCACCCGCTCCAACAGCGCCGGGGGACCTGCCTACGGCGCGACGGCGTCGCAGATCCTGCTCTTCGACAAGAACGGCAAGTTCCTGCGCGAGGTGGGCAAGGGCCTCTACGCCTGGTCGTACGCGCACGCCATCCGCTACGACAAGGACGACAACCTCTGGGCCATCGACAAGGGGTCGGACATGATTGTCCGCATCAACCCTGAAGGGCACGTGACGATGGTCTTCGGCCGCAAGAAGGAAGCGTCCGACGACGCCGAACCGTGGGAGCGCGTGACGCCGCCGCGTCCGCCGGTGCCGGGGCAGTTCCGCCAGCCGACCGATGTGGCCTTCGACACCGAGGGCAACATCTACATCAGCGACGGCTACATCAACTCGCGCGTGGCCAAGTTCACCAAGGACGGCGACTGGGTCGCCTCGCTCGGCGAACCGGGCGGCGGCAAGCTCGGCCTGCTGAACACGCCGCACAGCATCGCCAACGACGCCAAGGGCAACATCTACGTCGCCGATCGCGGCAACCGCCGGGTCCAGGTGATCGATCCGAAGACCAACCAGTTCGTGCGGGAGATCAAGATCGACGTGCCGGTGCCGCCGGATGCGATGCCGTGGATGGGCGCGAAGCCCGACGTCGCGCGGCTGCTCGCTCCCGACGCGCCTCCTGGCGCGGCGACGATGGCGCCCGGGGCGCCGTGGGCCGTGTGCGTCACGCAGGCGCCGGGCACGCAGTACCTCTACTTCTCCGACGCGTTCCCCGGCCGCATCTACAAATTGACGCTCGACGGGAAGCTGGTGGGGATGCTCGGACGATCAGGACATCAGCTGAAGCAGTTCGGCTGGATCCACGAGATCGCGTGCCCGAGCGAGAACGAACTCTACGTCGCCGAGCTGCTGAACTGGCGGGTGCAGAAGCTGCTCTTGAAGCCGGCGGGCGCCAAGAGCCCGACCGCCGGCCAGTAGTCAGGTAGGGCGGGCAAGCCAGGTGGGGCAGGTGGGGAAAACACTTTCTATTGATTCCGGGTTACGCGGAGAGATCGTGGGTTTCCCCACCTGCCCCACCTGCCCTACCCGCCTTAGTACGCGAAGCGCTCCCCCTGGAGCGCGGGCGTCGTCGGCGGCGCCTTGCGCATCCGCGTCGCGCGCTCGTACGCGTGAGCGAGCTGGATCAGCCGCGGCTCGCTGAACGGCCGTCCGAGGAACTCGATCGCGATCGGCAGCCCTTCACCGTTGACGCCGGCAGGAACGACAATCGCCGGCAGCCCGGTGACCGCGCTCAGCGGGTTGTCGCGCGTCCCATCGTCACCAACGCCAATCAGCGGCGCCGCCAGCGACTTGAACGGGTAGACGAGCGCGTCGACGCGGCGCTTGTCCATCAGGTCGACCAGCATCTGCCGCATCGTGCGCCGCCGCTCGAGCCGCGAGAGATACTCGGCGTCTGACTCCATCCGCACTTTCAGCGCGTCGGCGAATCGCTCGTCGATGCGCTTCGCCTGGAGGTACTTCCCAGACGCCGCGAGCTCGGCGAGGCTCTTGACCGGGCCGTCGCGCCGCTGCAGGTAGGCGTCGAGCCCCACCTTCAGCTCGTAGACGTTCAACCGCATCGTCGGCAGCGCGGCGATGAGATCGGTGCCGGTGGTCACCTCTCGATCAACCTCGGCGCCGGCGCGCTCGATGGCGCTGATTTGCGCCTCGATCAGCATGTTGATTGGCGCGAATTCGTCGCCCTTGCGAAACAGATCGCGCAGCACGCCGATGCGCGCCGAGACGAGCGCGCGGTCGTCGAGCTTCGCGGCGTAGGATTCCGCCGTCGTCTGGCCGAAGCTCTTTGCCGTGGAAAGGTCGTCGGCGTCGAAGCCACGCATGCCGGTCAGGAGCAGCGCCGCATCCGCGACGCTTCGCCCGTGCGGCCCGATGCGATCCTGCGTGAACGAATTCGGCACGACGCCGGCGCGGCTGACCAACCCCTCGCTTGGCGCGATCCCGACAATCGAGCTGTTGCTCGCCGGGCTGCGAATCGACACGCCGGTCTCGGTGGCGATGCCGACGGCGGCAAACGCGGCGGTGATTGCGACGGCCGTTCCGCCGCTCGAGCCGCCGGGATGCCGTGACAGGTCGTAGGGGTTCAGGATCTGCCCGCCGAGCGAGCTGACGCCGTAACTGCCAAGCGCCAGCTCGTCCATGTTGGTTTTCAGGAAGATGATCGCGCCGGCGTCGCGCAGTTTGGCGATGACTGTCGCGTCGCGCTTCGGGTACGAGCCGGCGAACGCCAGCATCCCGGCCGTCGACGGCATATCGCTGACGTCGACGTTGTCCTTGACCGCGATCGGAATCCCGTGCAGCGGCGAGCGCAGCCCTTTGGCTTTCCTCTCGGCATCGAGCGCGCGGGCGGTCTCGAGCGCGCGCGGATTGATCGCCAGCACCGCGTTGAGGCGCGGCCCTTTCTTGTCGTACGCGTCGATCCGGTTCAGATACAACTGGACCAGCCGCTCGTAGGTGAGTGCGCCGGCGCCGACCGCGTCCTGGATCTCGGCAACGCTCGCCGCCAGCAGGTCGAAATTACGGCTCTGCGCGGACGGCTGCGGCGCGACGACGAACATCGCGCCGACGGCAGCAAGCCACCACAATCTCAGATACATCATCGCGACGCCCCGACCACGTCGGCGGCAATCGCGCCGAGGTCCTCCCGACCATGTCCCTTCGCAATCGCGCGATCCATGGCCTGCGCGATCGCCGGGAGCGCGACCAGCGGCTGATCCCCGGCCGCCTCGATCATCAGCCGGATGTCCTTCCGCGCCATCGTCAGCTCGAAGCTGGCGCTGAAATCGGCGCGGGCCATCTTCTCGCCGCGTGTCTTGATCAGCCCGGCCGGCTGGAACTTCGAGAACACCGCCAGGGCGTCAATCGGCGCGATGCCGAGCCCCTTCGCCATCGCGAACACGTCGGCCACGCCGGCGGCGATGAAGAAGAGCATCGAGTTGCCGAAGATCTTGTGGGCGGCCGCGAGATCGCCCTGCTCGCCGAGGTACCACACCTCGCCGGTCATCCCGGCGAGCGCGTCCCGGACCGGGTCGAACACCGCCTGGGGGCCGGAGACGAGCATGATGCCGATCGAATCGCGGGCCATCTGCGGCGACATGAAGACCGGCGCGTGCACGAAGCCGACGCCCGCGCGCGCCATCGCCGCGATCCGCGCGGCCGTGCCGCGCGGCGAAGTGGTCGAGTGATCGACGACGACGGCGTCGCGGCGCAGCCGCGGGCGGATCGCGGCCATCATCTCGTCGACGACGGTATCGTCCGGCAGGGTCATGTGGACGCGGTCGGCGCCGGCAGCGGCGTCGGCCGGCGTCGCCGCGACCTTCGCGCCGGACGCCTCGAGCGCGTGCGCCTTCGCCGCGGTACGATTCCATACCGTCACCGCGTCGCCGCGGCGCAGCATCCCCTCCACCATCGCGCTGCCGAGCAGCCCGGTCCCGAGAAACGCCACAGTCGCCATCAAACCCTCCGCGTAGAATCTACCGCAGTGCGTCTTCGATTCTGTGTCGCGATCGTCGTCGCGGCGTGCGCGGCCGGCCGTCTTGCATCGGCGCCCTGGTTCGACCGGGCGCTGATGGCTCAGGCGGGCACTTTCCGGTGGGCCGGCGATCCAGAGGGGGGCGCGCCGTTTGTCGAAGCCGACCCGGCGCGGCCGGATCGGCTGGTCGGGTTCGATGTCGAAATCGCCGCGCTCATCGCCGGCTCGCTCGGCCGATCCCCGGAGTTCGTGAACGTGCGCTTCGACGCGCTGGATCAGAGCATCGGCCGCGGCGACGCCGACATCGGCTTGAGCGGCATCGAGGACACGCCGGCGCGCCGGACAACCCTCGCGGTGACCGTCCCGTACTACGAATTCCGCGAAGTGCTGAGCGTTCGCACCGCCGACGCCGGCCGCTACCGCACGCTCGCCGACCTGCGCGGCCGGTCGGTGGCGACGCTCGGCGGCACCATCGCCTACGAGATCCTGTTGCGCGCCGAACAGGAGCACGGCCTCCGCGCCGTGTCGTACGACGACGACGTGCACCCCTATAGCGACCTGGTGATCGGCCGCGTCGACGCGGTGCTGCTCGACAACGTCCTCGCCGCGCGCCGCCAGAAGACGATGCAGGGGTTCACGGTTCAGCCGCAGACGGTGGCGATCGGCCATTACGTCGGCATCCTCGCGCCGGGGAACGCGGCGCTGCGCGATCGGATCAACGAGGTGCTCGTCGGCGCGGTCCGGGACGGGACGCTCGAGCGGATTTTCAGGACGTGGGGCGTCTGGAACGACGACCAGCCGACGCTGCACGCGAAGCTCCTCGCCGGCGAGCCGGTTGCGCCGATCGTCGGGCTCGACACGGCGGCCAGCGTGGCCACCGTCTCGCGCTGGGAGGCGGCCCGGCGGTACTTCCCTTCGCTGCTGCGCGCGTCGGTGGTCACGATCGTTTTGTCGTGCCTGTCGATGGGGCTGGCAGTCGTCATCGGCGTCCTGATTGCGACCGGCCGCGTCTACGGCGGCCGGCTGGCGCGCCTCGCGCTCACCGCCTATGTCGAGCTGGTCCGCGGCACCCCGGTGCTCCTCCAGTTGTTCGTCCTCTACTACGGTCTCGCGGCGGCGATCCGGCTGCCGGCGTTTGCCGCGGCGCTGGTCGGCCTGGCGCTGAACTACGCCGCCTACGAGAGCGAGATCTATCGATCGGCGCTCGAGGCCATTCCCACCGGCCAGCTCGAGGCGGCCCGAACGCTCGGGCTCAGCGAACGGCAGGTGCTGCGCCTGGTGCGCGGCCCGCAGGCATTCCGCCTCGCGCTGGCGCCGATGACCAACGATTTCGTGGCTCTCCTGAAGGATTCGTCGCTCGTGTCCGTGTTGACGGTGCTCGAGCTCACCAAGCAGACGCAAATCTTCGCGACGAACCTGGGAAGCTGGGTGCTGCCGGGCACACTCTGTGCGGCGCTGTACCTGGCGATGTCGCTGCCGCTGGCGGCGCTGGCGCGCCGGCTCGAACGGCAATGGAGAATCGTTGGCTGATCCTGTGCTGCAGGTGAAGGACCTGCATCTGCACCGCGGGACCCGGCCGGTGCTCACCGGCGTGAGCCTCGACGTCGGGCGCGGCGAGCTGGTGGCGATCATGGGGCCGTCGGGATCGGGAAAGACGACGATCCTTCGCGCGGTTGCAGGCCTCGAGACCTTCGATGCCGGCCGCATCGACGTCGACGGCGTCGAGCTCGCCGGGGGCCGCGAGCTGCCGAAGGCGACGCTGCGCAGCCTGCGGCGCAAGGTCGGCATGGTGTTCCAGTTCCACTGCCTGTTCGAGCACCTCAGCGCGATCGAGAACGTCTGCCTGGCGCCGGTGCACGCCTACGGCATTGCCGCCGAGGAGGCGCGGCGGCGGGGCCTCGAACTGCTCGCCGGGTTCGGCGTCGAGCATCGCGCCGGCGCGTTCCCGCGACATCTGTCGGGCGGAGAGGCGCAGCGGGTCGCGATTGCCCGGGCGCTCGCGGTCGATCCGCCATTGCTCTTGATGGACGAGCCAACCGCGTCGCTCGATCCGGAGCGGCGCTCCGAGCTCGGCGCCTTGATGCGCGGGCTGCAGCAGCAGCGGCGGACGCTGCTCATCGCGACGCACGACGAGGATTTCGCGCGCGAGTGGGCGACCCGCGTGGTCAAGCTGCGCGACGGTCGCGTGGAGCGCGCGTAGTCTGCGGCGTCAGCGCAGCGCCGCCAAATCCTTGCGCACGCGATCGAGCCGTTTGCGCTCTTTTCGGCTGACCGTCTCGGCCGGTTTGGCGTAGAAGGCGACCAGGCTGCGGCGCATGTCGGCCGGCACACCGGCAAACTTGCGCTCGGCGAGGCGGTGCAGCAGCTCGGCCCACGTCTCGTCGGCGAGCGAGTACTCGCCGTGCGCCGCCGGCTGGCCGGTATCGAAGTCGGTGTTGGCGAGCCGAAGTCCTCCGTCGCCAGCTTCGACCAGCCGGCGCCGGTAGCGCTCGCGCGTGTCGCGCAAGGCTTCCTCGAACAGCGCCTCGGTTTCGGGCGTCGGCGCCTTGAACTGCAGCCCTTTCAACGGGCCGATCTTCGGCAGCAGCTTGTAGAAGAAGGCGAGGATGCGCGCCAGCATCCCGGGCCGATGGTAGCTGCTGCCGTATCGCTCCTCGTATTGCTCGCGGGAGATGGTGAAGAGGAAGGCTTCGCGGGCGACGCCGGGCAGCGCTTTTTCGATCTCCTCGCGCTTGTCGCGCCAGGCGATGCGCGTGATCTCCGGGATCGTCTGGCTGATGGCGTGCCGGTAGGAGCCGATCGCCAGGTCCTCGTCGACGAAGATGTCCTTCATCTCGAGACCGTAGGTCGCCGCGAACGCGCGCTCGAGCAGCGGCCTGGCCACCTGGAAGCCGACGAAGTTCTGGTAGGCCTCGGTCTTGTAGCGGCCGGTCGCCGCCTGGACGACGTCGAAGGAGAATTCGACCATCACGTGCGACGACGGTGAGTCGGCGTAGGTCACCGACGGGCCGTACCGCGCCCGCAGCTTGGGAAAGAGCAGCGCCACCGAGCGGTTGACGCTCTCAGGGTGGCCGATGTTGTCGCTGACGTAGTGCGCCAGCGCGCCCAGCGCGAATGCGTACTCGGACGGATCCGTCGCATCGCGGACCAGCGACTCGACGAAGTCGCCGCTGCGGACGTAGTGGAGGACGTTGCTGAAGAACCGGCTGCCGAACGGGTAGTAGCCGAGGTCCTGAATGACCGAGCCGCCATAGGCGTAGGCGCGCGCCTCGAGCAGCTCCTCGCTGGTTGCGCGCGGAAACCGGCGCGCCACCATTGGACGAAGATGCGACTCCCAGACCGCGTCGACGATCGCCTCGTGCGACAGCACGGAATAGGCGCGCGCCGGCGGCGCCGCCGCCGCCATCGCACCGACGACGAGAACGGCCGCCGCTACCCTTTCCACCGCGCCGGCGTGCCTCGGACATCGACGTGGACGAATGGCGGGTGCGCAGACGTCGCCGGGTAGTAGCCCATGCCGCCCTGGAACTTCTTGAACTCCTGCAGCGACAGCATCTCTTCGATGTCGTCGTAGAGGAACTTCGCGTCCTCGATGTCGACCCGCTTGTCGCGGTTGAGATCCTCCATCCGGTTCTTCTTCTCCGGATCCACGTAGACGTCGGCGGCGCTGCCCCACTGGTGCATGCTGTACTTCACGTCGCCGATGGCGTGGTTGTAATAGGGCGTCCGGTAGGCGCTCATCACGTTCAGGGTCGCGACGTGAACCCCGAGGGCGTTGACCCGCTGCAGCACCGCCTCCAGCTTCAGCGGCAGCCGTTCCTTGAGCACGACGTACTTGGGGAACGCGCGGCTCGTGTCCTCCTTGCAGAGAAACTGCTTCAGCGTGAAGTGCGGCGACACCTTCGTGTCCTGGTTCTCGGTCGTCACCTCGATGAAGCCTGGCGGCGGCAGGTAGATCGGATTGCCCTTGAGCGGCGTCGACGGGTACTCGCCGATGCGATAGCCGTTGAGCATCCCGTTCTTCACCTCGGTCGCCGGCACCATCACGAACGCGTGCACCACGATCTCGTCGTGCGCTTCCTTGAGGCCCGGGCCCTTGAACGTCATCTCGTAGACGCCGGGCCGCGCGGGCGCAGTCCATCGCCACTGATGCTTGCTCTGTTGCACCGCGGTGCCGTGCTCCGTGGCCAGCGTGTACTCGCCGGCCGGTCCGGCGACATCGAAGATCACCGCGGCGCCCGGCATTGCGGCGACGAAGGCGTCGCGATAGGCGGTCGATTCGCCGTGGAACAGCACGTGGAAGCCCGCGATCCGGGGATCGAATTTCTCGAGAACGTCGCCGGAGAGCGCCGGCGAGACAGCGACACAGGCGCACGCGGCGGCGGCGAGCAGTCGAAGCGACATCATTGCGTGTTCTCTGCCGCAACGTGGCGGCGATCGTAGCCGTAGACGTCGGCGACGCGTTTCAGCGCGCCGCCCTCTTCCCACGCGGTGAAATAGACGAGATAGATCGGGATCGGCTGCTTCAGCGCCACCGACTGCTCGGTGCCCGCCGCCATCGCCTCCGCAATCTTTGCCTCGGTCCACTGCGGCTGATCGCGAAGCAGGTACTTCGCGAGATCGGCCGGCCGATCGAGCCGCACGCAGCCGTGGCTGAAATCGCGCTCGACCCGCTCGAACAGCGCCTGCGCGGGCGTGTCGTGCAGGTAGACGTTGTAGTGGTTGGGAAAGAGAAACTTCACCTGCCCGAGCGAGTTGCCCGGCCCCGGCAGCTGTCGATGGCGGCCGGTGGCCTCGTCGACCTCGATGTGGTTCTTCTCGAGGTACGACGGATCCTGATCGACCTTCGGCCGGATCTCCTTGTCGACGATGTCGTCGGGGATGTTCCAGTAGGGGCTGAACACGACGGTCGTCATCTCGTCAGCCAGCACCGGTGTGGGGCTGTCCTTCTTGCCCGTCACCACCTTCATGTCGAGAACGCTCTTGCCGTTTTCGATCGCGTCGAGGCGGAACGCCGGGATGTTGACGAGCAGGTAGCGCGGCCCGAGGTCGTCGGGGAGCCAGCGCCAGCGCTCCATGTTCATCGCAATCTGGTGCGCGGCGTCGGCGTCGCCGCTCGCCCGCGCCTTCACGAGCTGATGCTTCAGCCCGACGTATTGCGGCGAACCCGGCGCCAGCCGCTCCAGCGACCGCGCGACGTCGCCCTCACCGAGGCCGGACGCGAGCGCGTTGTGCAGATCGGTGTTGCGCGGCGCGGCGTGCCACTGCGGATCGACGTCTTCGGGATCGATCGTGCCGCGGCTCAGGTCCCAGCCGTAGCGCAGGTAGGCGTGCGTCGCCCGTAGATCGAAGTCCACCGCCTGCGCCGCCGCAAAGCTGTTGCGGGCGGCGTCGAGTTCGTCGACGTGATAGTCGGCCGGCTCCAGCCCGTGCTCGCCCGCCGCGCGCAGCGTGCGGATCAGCCCCTCGGCGTAGCCGCGCGGTCGCTTGCCGTCGCTCCACACAAGGCGATAGCCGTTCTGTTTGTAGAAGCGCTGTTCCTCCCGCCACACCTGATGGCCGCGCTCGCCATCGTCGGCGCCGGCAAACGAGGGTGCGCGCGCCTCGACCGCCTGCTTGACGGCGGCGGTGGCGTCGACGTCCTGCGGTTTCGGTCGCGAGTGGCAGGCGCCAAAAGTGACCAGCGAGACAATCAGCAGAGCTCGGGAGGGGCCAGGGATGAGCATCGCTGAGGTGGGTGCAAATGCGATGCCCCAACAGCTCGCCCGGCTCCGTCGTGTTCGGCTCCAGCCGGACCGTGACGCTTACGACGACAGAGGAAAGCGGTGGCCGACGAACGCGTCGTACACCCAGCCGCCGATGACCGCGCCGACGCACGGCGCGACGATCGGCACCCACCACCATGAGTTGCCCGCGCGAAATACCTCGCCGCCCCAGCCGGCGACGAAGGTGAAGAGGCGCGGGCCGAAGTCACGCGCGGGGTTGATCGCGTAGCCGGAGTTGAACCCGAACGCCGCGCCGATCGCCACCACCAGCAGCCCGACGACCACCGGCGCAAGGCCCGCCGGCGCCGGCGAATTGCGGCTGTCGGTGATGCCGAAGATCACCGCCACCAGCAGGGCCGTCCCGACCACCTGATCAATCGCGCCGCCGGGAAACGTGCTCAGGAACTGCTGCGGATAGGTCGCCCAGATCCCGGCGGTTCCCTGCGCCCCGGCCACCTGCCGCACGCCGCCGTCGAACGCCGCGAGCGCTTCGCGATACGTGAGATACACGATCGCCGACGCGGCGAACGCGCCCGCGACCTGCGCCGCCGAGTACGGCAGCACCTTGCCCCACGGAAACTTGCGGTGCACCGCCAGCGCCAGCGTCACCGCCGGGTTCAGGTGCGCGCCGGTCACGCCCGCGGAGACGTAGCACCCCATCATCACCGCCAGTCCCCACGCGATGTTGATCGAGAGATAGCTTCCCGCCGTGTTCCGGCTCAACACCACCTGCGCGACGACGCCGACGCCGAACGCGATCAGGATGAAGGTGCCGAAGAACTCGGCGAGCATTTCCCGCAGCATGCCTCGCGGCATAAGTCGATTCTCCTGTCAGCGGATTGCGCGGCGCCGGAAGTCAGCGTCGTGTGCCGAGCGCATTGTATAGTGTGCCGCGATGCCGTTTGTCCTCGCGCTCGATCAGGGAACGACCAGCTCCCGCGCCATCGTCTTCGACCAGGAGGGCGCGGTGCGGGCCGTGGCGCAGAAGGAATTCACGCAGCACTTCCCCGCTGCCGGCTGGGTGGAGCACGACCCGCAGGAGATCTGGGCGTCGCAGATCGGCGTCGCCGTCGAAGCGCTGGGCCGCGCGCAGGTGCGGCCGAAAGAGATTGCCGCGATCGGCATCACCAACCAGCGCGAAACCACGATCGTCTGGGATCGGGAGACCGGCGAGCCGGTGCACCGCGCCATCGTCTGGCAGGACCGCCGCACCGCAGACTTCTGCGAGCGGCTGAAGAGCGACGGCGCCGGCGAGACGATCCAGGCGAAGACCGGACTGCTCATCGACGCCTATTTCTCGGCCAGCAAGATCCGCTGGATCCTGGACAACGTGCCCGGTGCGCGCGCCCGCGCCGACGCCGGCAAGCTCGCCTTCGGCACCGTCGACTCGTGGCTGGTGTGGAAGCTCACCGGCCACGCGCGCCATGTCACCGACGTCAGCAACGCGTCGCGGACGATGCTGTTCGACGTCCACACGCTCGCCTGGGACGACGAGCTGCTGCGGCTGTTCGGCATCCCGGCGAGCCTGCTGCCCGAGGTGCGATCGTCGAGCGAGGTGTACGGCACCGTCTCGGGCTCGCTCGGAATCGAGAGCGTGCCGATTGCCGGCATCGCCGGGGATCAGCAGGCGGCGCTCTTCGGGCAGATGTGCCGGCAGCCGGGGATGTCGAAGAACACGTATGGCACAGGCTGCTTCCTGCTGCAGAACATCGGCACGTCGCCGACGCGCTCGCGGCAGCAGCTGGTGACGACGGTTGCCTGGCAGATTGGCAGCCGCACCGAGTACGCGCTCGAAGGCAGCGTGTTCATCGGCGGCGCAGTGGTGCAGTGGATTCGCGACGGCCTGGGATTGATCCGCACCGCGCCCGAGATCGAGCCGCTGGCGGCGAGCGTCGCCGACAACGGCGGCGTGTATCTCGTCCCGGCGTTCGCGGGGCTCGGCGCGCCGCACTGGGACCCCTACGCGCGCGGCACGATGGTGGGCATCACCCGCGGCACGAGCGCCGGCCACATCGCCCGCGCCGCATTGGAGAGCATTGCCTACCAGGTGGCGGATCTGCTCGACGCGATGGCCGCCGACGCCGGGATTCCGCTGAAGGAGCTGCGCGTCGACGGCGGCGCGGCAACCAATAACACGCTGATGCAGTTCCAGGCGGATCTCCTGGGGGTGCCGGTCGTCCGGCCGGCGGTGACAGAGACCACGGCGCTGGGCGCCGCGTATCTCGCCGGCCTCGCGGTCGGCTACTGGCCGTCAGCCGACGCGATTACCGGCCAGTGGAAGGTCGAGCGCCGGTTCGAGCCGGCGATGCCGCCGAAGGCGGCGGCGGCGCTCCGCGAACGGTGGACAGCCGCGCTGCAGCGCGCGAAAAAGTGGGAAGCTCCCGAAGGTAAGTAGGCGGTGGGAAGGCGGGCCGGGGGGCGCCCGCCTCTTCAACGGCGTTTCGGAAATCTGGGGTGGCCGAAGTCGGCGGCCTCTGCGATGGCGGGCGGGTCCACGAGTTCAGCGATGCCGCTCAGAATCAGCATCGAGGCAAGGTGCGATGGAATCACGTAAGTCTGGCCGACGTGGAGGTAACCCAGCTCGAATTCATCGAACTCGCCCGCCGTCGGTAGGCGTCTTACACGGATGCGCAAGGCGAGCTCTGGCGTATGGTTCTTAGTCACGAATTGGCATCAAGAGGTATTAATGCTAGCTAAAAGCAAAATAGGGGCCCTTGTCTGCGCGGCGGCCATATTTGTCGTCGCGCTGCCCGCGCCGCGCCCGCGGGCGCAGGCCGCGGCCACGGCGCAGCCGGCTCGGCCGAACGCCTTCGCCCCGGAAGGGACGCCGCTCGCACTGGGACTCGCGGGGTACGCCAAGGTGTTGTGTTCGGCGGTGTTCGTGTCGGGCCGCGAGGCCGCCGAAGCCTTCGAAAACAGCGGCTTCTTCCTCTTTCCCGAGGCCGAACGCCGCGGCGTCCGATACGACGTCGATCGCCAGAACCAGCTCGTCCGGATGACGCACGGCAGCATCACCCGCACCGCGAAGTTCTACGGCGATCAGGGCTGCATCATTCATCCGCAGGATCACGATGGCATCTTCTTCAAGCCGGTCGCGGTGAAGACGACCTTGCCCGACGCCGCTTCACAGCCGTGGCCGATGGGCGACGCGGCGCCCGCGAACGCGCCGCCGCTCACCTTCGATCACGCGCGTGCGGCCAAAGCCGTCGATCTCGCCTTCTCCGATCCCGCCGGCCTGACGGCTGCGTTCATCGTCGTCTACAAGGGTCAGATCATCGGCGAGCGCTACATGCCCGGCGTCACCCGCGACACGCAGCTCGAGAGCTGGTCGATGGGCAAGAGCCTCACCGCCACGTTGTTCGCGCTGCTCGTGAAAGAGGGCGTCTACAAGATCGACGAGCCGGCGCCAGTACCGGAGTGGCAGAAGCCGGGCGATCCGCGCGCGGCGATTCGCAACGCGGATCTGCTCCATATGGCCAGCGGCCTGAAGTTCATTGCCGGCCAGGATCCCGATTACACGCCCGACAAGGGCTATCCCGATCACACCTTGATCTATACGGGCGCGATCGACGCCTTCAAGCACTCGATGACGCGGCCGCTGCAGTTCCCGCCGAACACCGAGGGGCGCTACCGCAACTCCGATCCGCTGATGGTCGGCTGGCTGATCAAGCAGGCGGTGACGAAGCGCGGCGAGGAGTACCTGACGTGGCCGCAGCGCGCGCTGTTCGATCGCATCGGCATCCGCCGCCAGGTGCTGGAGACGGATCCCTACGGCAACTTCCTGATGAGCGGCTACGACTACGGGACGGCGCGCAACTGGGCGCGGATCGGCCTGCTCTATCAGCAGGACGGCGTCTGGCAGGGGCAGCGGCTGCTGCCCGAAGGCTGGGCAACGTTTGTCGGCACGCCGGCGACGGCATGGAAGCAGCCGGTGTATGGCGGGCTGTTCTGGGTGAACGGCGACGGCGCGCGGCCGATTCCGAAGAGCGCCTATTTTGCGAACGGCGCCGGCGGCCAGCGGACGATCATCGTGCCGACGCACGACCTCGTCGTCGTGCGCATGGGGCATCACAAGGGCGATCGTGCTGGGATGAGAGCGCTTGATTTGGCGCTTGCGGAATTAATGGGCGCGATCCCTGCGCGCAAGTAGGGACTGGGGGCTGGGGGCTGGGGGCTGGGGGCTGGATGAGATCGGAGCGAGGAACAAGCTGGGGCCGGCAATCGAGATCAGCCAGCCCCCAGCCCCAAGTCCCCGGCCCCGACTCTTATTTCCGCTCGGGGACTTTCAGCTCCGTCAGATTAGCGACGATGCCTTGGCCCGATTCTGCCGGCTTCACGGCCTTGTCGATCTTCGCGATCTTGCCGGCGGGATCGATGTAGAACGTCCAGCGCCTGGCGAACTGCCGATCGGGCGGCGCGTCGGGCGCGATCACACCGTAGGCCATCGCGACTTTCTTGTCGGGATTGGCGAGCATCGGGAAGTCCGCCTGCTCTTTCAGCGCGAACGCCTTGTTGTCCTCGAGCGAATCGACGCTGATCATGAAATAGGCGGTATCGAACTTCCGAATCAGTCCCCCGCTCTCACGGAGCGAGTTGCATTCGGCCGTTCAACCAGCGGTGAAGGCTTTCGGGAACCAGGCGAGGACGACCCACTTGCCCTTGAGATCCTTGCTGAGCGAGTAGGTCTTGCCGTCGGTTGCCGGAAGCGTGAAATCGGGTGCCTGATCGCCGACCTTGAGCTCCACGCCCGCCGTGGTGGTGGCGGATTGCGTGGATTGGGCGGCGGCGGCACTCGCAACCAGACTGCCGGCGGCAAAGAGCAGCGGCAGCAGGTGTGACGCCTTCCTCATCGAGCCTCCTCTCGGAACCGACAAGATAGCACGGCTCCACGTTTCGGGGCGGGAGTTTCCACCGCGGCCGGGGCGGCGGTGCAGAACCTAGTGCGCACCTGCGGCCGAGAGCGCCGGATCGACCGCGCGCGCCTGCGCGAGGCGGGCCTGCAAGGTCGCCTCGAACCGCGCGGCGACCGCCGGATCGTAGCCGCCGGCGCGGAAGGCGGCATCCCACTGCGCGGGGGTGAGCCGCGACAGCAGCGCCGCCGCCCAGGCGGTGTCGGCCGGCGTGATCCGCCCGCGAAACAGTTCCTGGTGCCAGCCGGCATACGGAAACACCACGAACCCGTTCTGCACGCCGGCGATGAACGGCTGCTGAGCGAAGACGTCGGGGTCGTTCTTGGTCGAGTCGTAGCGGCCGGTATCGCCGAGCGCGTTGCCGATATCTCGGACGACGTACAGGCGCTCAGTTGTGCCGTCGGCCCGCCGGTGCTCGTACAACGAGTTGTTCGAGTTCTTGAGATCGGCGCTGTTGAACATCAACAGCATGACGAGCAGCGCCTGATAGGGCTTCGTCCCGACGAACGGGTTCTGCTGCCACGACCAGTCGCCGATTTCTTCGAACTCCGGCAGCGACGGACGAAACCGGCCGCCGCGCTCCTCATGAACGCCCTTGTCGTCTTTCAGCGTGAAGGACGGGAGGTAGTACACCGGCGGCTGGTGGTACCCGAGCGCCGAGAAGATGCGCGACTGCATCACCTCGACCGGCCCTTCGGTGCTTTGCTTGACGCTCCACTTGATGCCGCGCGGATCGACGACGGTCATGCCCGGGCTGGCGCCGTGAACCTTGCTTCGAACGAACGTGTAGACCGCTTTGGGATCGGGCGCGTGCGCCCGGCCCCACGGCCCGTACACCATATCGCGCGACGCCACGTCGCCGGGGTCGACCCACAGCTGGTCGAGATGGACCTGGCTGCCGTCGCGCGGCAGAAATGGTTTGACGGCTGGAGCGCAGAACTCGAACGAGGCGAAGAAGGTCGCGCCCACGGCGACGACCCGGAGCACCTTCGTCCGCAGCGGCGTCACCCGGGGATCGGCTGCAAAAAATAGTCCGCCAACGCCGAGGTTGTCGCGCGGCAGCCCGGCCGTCCCGCGCCCGTATAATCACTGACGCTCGACCATTCAGAAGGAATCCGCCATGAAACCAGCGATTGCCCTCGCCATCATCGTCCTCTTCGCGCCGCTCGTCGCCGCCCAGCCGCAGCCTTCGTCCGACGCCGGATATGCCGCCAGCGTTCGCGCCCGGTGGAACGGCATCAAGCGCAACATCGCCGGCTCCGCGCAGGCGATGCCCGAGGCGCAGTTCGCCTTCAAACCGACGCCGGAGGTCCGGACCTTCGGCCAGCTGCTCGGCCACCTCGCGAACGAGCACTACATGTTCTGCAGCGCGATGAAGGGCGAGAAGAACCCGTTCGAGGCGGTCGACTTCGAGAAGAAGACGACCAAGGCGGAGTTCGTCAAGGACATGAACGACTCGATCGCCTATTGCGACGCGGCGTACGCGGCGATGAAAGACGATCCGAAGCTGCTGGCGCCGCTGGCGCCGAACCGCCGCGACAGCGCGTTCAGCTCGGCGCTGCTCAACGTCACCCACGACAGCGAGCACTACGGCAACCTGGTCACCTACCTGCGGCTGAAGGGGATCGTGCCCCCATCGTCGCAGCCGTCGCGCTGATGGCTCACGTTTCCCTCGAGCCGGCCCCGGAGCGCCCGCCCGGCGCGTGGTACCGCGAGGTCACGCCGGCGCAGTGGAAGGCGTTCATCGGCGCCTACCTCGGGTGGGTGCTCGACGGGTTCGATTTCACCATCGTCACCTTCCTGCTCGTCGACATCCAGCGCAGCTTCACCGTGGACAAGGCGCTGGCCGGGGCGCTCGGGACCATCACGCTGATCTTCCGCGTCGCCGGCGGCATCGGCGCCGGCACGGCGGCGGATCGCTGGGGCCGCAAAGGGCCGCTGATGTTCTCGATCCTGTGGTACTCGCTGTTCTCGTTCCTCGGCGGCTTCTCGACGTCGTACGGGATGCTGTTCGTCATCCGCGCGCTGTTCGGCATCGGCATGGGCGGCGTCTGGGCGGCCGGAATGCCGCTGACGCTCGAGCACTGGCCCTCGCATCTGCGCGGCACCGCGTCGGGGATGATGCAGAGCGGCTACTCGATGGGGTTCCTGCTCTCGTCGCTGGTCTTCGAGTTCGGCTACCCGCTGGTGAACCACAACAGCGACATGGGCTGGCGGGTGATGTTGTGGATCGGCATCCTGCCCGCATTCCTCGTCCTGTTCATCATGAAGGGCGTGAAAGAAAGCCCGGTGTGGCTCGATCGCCAGCGTCATCTGAAGGCGCGCCAGGAGCGCGATTCGCTCTCGTTGAGGCGCCTCTTCCACGCCGACCTCCTGACGACGACGCTGCACACGTCGGTGCTGATGGGCGCGTTCATCTTCATGTATCACTCGATCACCTACTGGTATCCGACGCTGCTCGGCCAGCTGCACCGGCCGACGCTGCCGTATCTCGCGGCGCTGAACATCGGCGGCATCCTCGGCGCGTTGATCTTCGGGCGGCTCTCCGAGGGGCCGCTCGGCCGCCGCGGCTCGGCCTCGATCGCGACGCTCGCCGGGATCCTCGCAATCCCGCTGTACGTGTTCGCGGCGAACACCACGCTGCTGCTGGTCGGCGCGCTGGCGATGGGGCTCTTCGGCGCCGGCAACTTCGGCGTCGTGCCCGGGTATCTCACCGAACGCTTCCCGACGGTGGCGCGCGCGGTCGGCGCCGGCTTCGCGTATCACGTCGGCGCGGGCCTCGGCTCGTTCACGCCGACGCTGGTCGGGATGCTGCAGGACCGCGGGCTGCCGCTGTCGACGGCGATGGCCGCGTGCATCGCCGGCTCGGGCGCGATGGTGATCGTGATGATGTGGCTCGGCCCCGAAACGCGCGGCCGCCAGTTCCATGCGAACGATTGAGTCACTGCGTCCGTTCGCTTATCAGATTCGCCTATCATGGTCGCGATGCCGTACCCGGTGTCGCTGACGATCACGCCCCTGCTGGCGGCGCGCAACAAGATGACGACCGCGTTCAGGCTGGTGCTTGCGATCCCGCACCTGTTTCTCGTCGGCGGTATCGGCTTCAGCATGGTCTTTCGTACGCGCAGCGACAACGTCACCTCGCTCGGCCCGGAAACCGGCCTGCTCGGCGTCATCGCCGGCGCGCTCGCAATCGTCAGCTGGTTCACGATCGTGATCAGCCGGGAGCACATCAGCGGCATCCGGGCCTATACGCGCTTCTACGTCCGCTGGCGCGTGCGCGCGCTGTCGTACCTGATGCTGTTGCAGGATCAGTATCCGCCGCTCGGCGATGCGCCGTATCCCGCGGCGGTGACGATCGTGGATCCGCCGGGCGAGCGCGATCGGCTGACGGTGGGGCTGCGAATCTTCCTCGCCATCCCGCACATCATCGTGCTCGTGTTCCTGATGACGGCGTTCTGGGCGACGACCATCGTCGCGTGGTTTGCGATCCTCTTCACCGGCCGTTATCCGCGCGGCCTCTACGACTTCGGCGTCAGCGCCCTGCAGTGGCTGGTTCGCGTCGAGTGCTACATGCTGCTGCTCATCGACGACTATCCACCGTTTTCGATGGAGTGAGTGGCGTGAGCGAACCGGTCCTGAGCGAGGCGGGCAGTGTCTATCAGCGCCGAGTCGAGGGACCTGAGACGCCCGACCCGCCGGAATTCCCCGAGCCGCCGCCACCGCCACCGCCCCCGCCGCCGCCGTCGCCCGCAGAGCCCAGGGACCCGCCTGAGCCGGATGTGACGGCGCGTCCTGGCAGCTGATTTCGCCGACCAGCCTCGACGCGTCGGCCGCGGTTCGGCGGCCGCCATCAACCCTGCGCGCGCGCGGCCCGTCTAACACGCGTGGCCACCCTTCTGCAGGACATTCGCTACGCCGTCCGCACGCTGGCGCGCGAGCCGGCCTTTTCTCTGGTGGCGCTGCTCACGCTGGCGCTCGGCATCGGCGCCAACACCGCCATCTTCGGCATCGTCAACACGGTGCTGCTGCGGCCGCTGCCCTATCGCGAGCCAGATCGTGTGGTGGTGCTCTGGAGCCACTGGACGAACTGGGCGAAGACGTGGGTGTCGGCGCCCGAGCTTGCCGACTATCAACGACAGGCGCGCTCGCTCGAGCACGTCGCCGGCTTCACCTCGACGTCGTTCAACCTCACCGGCGGTCCCGGCAGCGAGCCGCTGCGCGTCGTCGCCGCGCAGGTGCAGGCAGACCTGTTCGACGCGCTCGGCGCGCAGCCGATCGTCGGCCGCGCGTTCACCGCCGACGAGGATCGGCCCGGCGGCCCGCGCGTCGTCGTGCTCGCCGAAGGGTTGTGGCGATCGAGGTTCGGATCGGATCCGTCCGTGGTCGGCCGCACCATCGAGCTCGACGCCGTCCCATATACCGTCGTGGGCGTGCTGCCGTCGGCGCTGCGCATCCCGCTCGATTATGCGAGCCGCACGCTGACGCAGCTGTGGGTTCCGCTGGCGCTCGGGCCGGCAGATCCGCAGGAACGAGGCAACCACGGCCTGAACGCGCTGGCGCGGTTGAGGCCAGGGGTCACGCTGGCGCAGGCGCAGGCGGAGATCGACACGATCACGCGCGGCTTCCTGCAGCAGTATCCGGCGAACTACGACGACAAGTTCGGCCTCACGCTCGTGCCGGCGCCGCTCGAGGTGTTCGGCGAGATCCGGCCGGCGCTGCTGATGCTGCTGCTCGCCGTCGGCGCGGTGCTGCTGATCGCATGCGCCAACGTCGCCAACCTGCTGCTGGCGCGCGCCGAGTCGCGGCACAAGGAGATCGCCGTCCGCCTCGCGCTCGGCGCCGGCCGCGCGCGGATCGTCCGCCAGCTGCTCACCGAATCAATGCTGTTGTCGCTTGGCGGTGGCCTCGCCGGCGCTGCGCTCGCCTACGCGCTGACGCAATGGCTGGTCGCTCTCGATCCGCTCAAGATTCCGCGCGCGCACGAAATCACGCTCGACGCGCGCGTGCTCGGCTTCGCCGCCGCGGTCTCGGTGCTCGCCGCGATCCTCGCCGGCGTCGTCCCGGCGCTGCAGCTGTCGCGCACCGATCTGCAGCCGACGCTGAAGGAAGGCGGCCGCGATTCGCGCGTGGCTTCGGGGCGGCTGCGCCGTGTGCTGGTGGCAAGCCAGATCGCCGCGTCGGTGGTGCTCGTTGCGGCTGCGATGCTCCTGGCGCGAAGCTTTGCGCGTCTGCTCGACGTCGACGCCGGATTCAACGCCGAACGGGTCCTGACCTTGCGCACCTCGTTGCCCGAGGCGGCCTATGCCGATTCAGCCTCGATGGTTCGCGCGTATGGCGAGATCGGCCGGCGGCTGCGCGAGTCGCCGGGCGTGGTCGCCGCGGGCGCGATCACCGGGCTGCCGCTGGCGAGCACGCGCGGTGACTGGGGCATCCGCGTCGAGGGGCGCCCGGGCGATCCGCGCGAGAACCTCGCCGCCGACTGGCAGGTGGCGACGCCCGGCTACTTCGAGGCGCTCGGCACGCCGCTGCGCGCCGGCCGCACGTTCACCGACGCCGACACCGCGACTTCGCTCGGCGTCATCATCGTCAACGAGACCATGGCCACAAGATTCTGGCCGGGCGTCAGCGCGGTTGGACGGCGGATGACGATGGGCAGCAACGATCGGTGGCTCACCGTGATCGGCGTGGTGGCCGATATTCACCATCGCGGCCTCGACGCCGTGCCGCGGCCCGAGATGTACCGCCCGCACGCGCAGTTCCGCTACGGCGACGCGACCGCGTCGGCGGTGCCGACGATGACGTGGGCGGTGCGAACGGTGGGCGACCCGCGCGCCGCGGTCGGTTACGCGCGCGCCGCCATTCACGGGGTCGACGCCAGGCTCGGCATCTCCGACGTTGCGACGATGGAGCAGGTGGTCGCCGATTCGACCTCCGATCGCCGGCTCAACATGCTGCTGTTCGTGCTGCTCGGAACCCTGGCGCTGGCGCTGGCCACGATCGGCGTCTACGGCGTCGTCGCCTACTCGGTGTCGCAGCGCACCCACGAGATCGGCGTGCGCATGGCGATCGGTGCGCGCCCGCACGATGTCGTGCGCCTGATGCTCGACCAAGGCGGGCGGCTGGCGGTTGCCGGCGTCGCCGTCGGCTCGCTCGCCGCATTGCTCGGCGCGCGGCTGATCCGCGGGCTGTTGTTCGACGTCAGCGCCACCGATCCGGTGACGTTCGTGGCGGTTCCACTCGGCCTGCTGGCGGTGGCGCTGCTTGCGAGCTACATCCCCGCGCGTCGCGCGACGAGGGTCGATCCAGTGATTGCGCTCCGTGGAGAGTAACGAGTCGCGCGCTTGCCAACCTTCAACGCGAACCCAACCAACCTACCCGACCGACGCGGCCCACCGCCGCGCCGAAGGCGCGGCGGCCTCAGCAGCGGCGAGTCTCATTTCACCGAGACGCCGGCGCCGATCGCCATCAGCGTCGTCCTGGGGCTGCCGGGAAGGACGCCGAACGGCGTACCGGGATTGATCGCGTAGAAGCGGACGTCGAAGCTGAACGCGAGCCGCGGTTTGATGAACCACCGCGCGCCGCCGCCGTAGTTGATCGTTTTCAGCGGCTCCGAGTCCGGCGGATGGTTCTCCTGTCCCTCCGGGACAATCGCCCACGTCGATCGCCCGAGCCCTCCGCTCAGGTAGCTCCACCCGTTCCCATTGCCGAAGTTGAACGACAGCTGCGGCGCGATGGTTCGGAACACCTCACGCGCCGAACGCAGCGCGACCGTGGTGTCAACGTTCGGCGTCTTGGTTGCGCGGCCCACGGCCACCTCGCCGCCGACCCCGAACGTGATCACGCGCCAGCGCAGCGGGTAGATGTGGAGCCCGACCTGCGCGCCCCAGCCGCGGCCCGGCAGCTCCGAGGCCTCGAGGTCGCGGCTGTCCGCGAGCGCCGTATCGTTCGAGGGAAATCGCGGCACGGTGGCGTGGGCATCGACGACGAACCACGGGATGCGCGGCGGCGGATCCTGCGCGCGGAGGGAGCGGGCGCCGGAAACGAACGCGCACAGCAGCAGAAGCACAACCCGGAATGCCTTGCGGCGCATGCGGACGTCAGGCATTGTACGCTCTACCATGCTTGATCGCGCTTCCGCCGCTGCCGTGCTGATGCTGCCGGTGTTGATTGCGGCTGCGCTCGCGCAGCCGCGGCCGCGCGCGCGCGATCTCGGCCTAGCACCCGGCGTCCACCCGCCCGGCCCGCTCAATGCGATCACCGATGTCGGCGGCGTCCGCGTCGGCCACACGACGATCGTCGAAGGCGATCGCGTCCGCACCGGCGTGACCGCGATCCTGCCGCACGGCGGCAACCTCTTTCAGGACAAGGTCGCCGGCGCGGTGTTCGTCGGCAACGCGTTCGGCAAGCTCGCGGGATCGACGCAGGTCAACGAGCTCGGCACCATCGAAACACCGATTGTCCTCACCAACACGCTCGGCGTCGGCACGGCGGTGGAGGCGGTCGTGCGCTACACCATCGGCCAGCCAGGCAACGAGCAGGTGCGCTCGGTCAACGCGCTGGTCGGCGAAACCAACGACGGCGGCCTGAACGACATCCGCGGGCTGCACGTCACGCGTGATCACGTTCTCGAGGCGATCCGCGGCGCCAAAGAAGGCGCGGTCGCTGAAGGCGCCGTCGGCGCCGGCACCGGCACGATCTGCTATGGCTGGAAAGGCGGTATCGGCACCGCCTCGCGGCGGCTCGCATCGCGCGCCGCGGAGCGCCGGCCGGAGTACACCGTCGGCGTCCTCGCGCAGACGAACTTCGGCGGCAACCTGACGATCGGCGGCGTCTCGATCTTCAAGGCGCTGCAGCCGCCGAGCCGACGTTCGGCGGCGAACGGCGCCGCGGACCTCGATGCCCGCGCGTCCGCCGACGGGTCGTGCATGCTGGTCGTCGCCACCGACGCGCCGCTCGATGCGCGCGATCTCGGCCGGCTCGCCGCCCGCGCGGTGTTCGGGCTCGCCCGCACCGGCTCGTCGTACAGCAACGGCAGCGGCGACTTCGCGATCGCCTTCTCGACTTCGACCGAGATGCGCAGCCGGTTCAACGACACGGCACCGAGGGCGCGCGCCATCCTTCCCACCGACGCCACGTCACCCTTGTTCGAAGCGGTGCTCGAGGCGACCGAAGAGGCCGTCTACAACTCGCTCTTCCAGGCGACGACGGTGCGATCGGCCATCGGCACGGCCGAGGCGATCCCGGTCGAGCGCGTGCGCGCGCTGTTGAAGCCGTAGCCGCATTGAAATGGCGGGCAGAACTGTCCCTCGTATTGATTCCGTAATCGCAGCCGACTACGATCGACGGTCTTGGCCATCACCGTACCCGACCGCCGGATACCGCTCTCCGACATCCGCGCCGCAGCCTCGACCGTCTACGGCGCGGCTGTGCGAACGCCGCTGGTGCGCGTCGAACTGGCGGAGGCGGACGCCCCCGGTCTCGCGAACGCCGAGCTCTACCTGAAGCTCGAAGCGCTCCAGCCCATCGGCTCGTTCAAGATTCGCGGCGCATTCAACGCCATTCGGCAGCTGACGCCCGAGCAGCTGGCCGAGGGGGTGTGGACGGTCAGCGCCGGCAACGCGGCACAAGGCGTCGCGCTGGCCGCGAACCGGGTGGGCGCCCGCTGCTCGGTCCTCGTTGTCGAGACCGCGCCCGAGACGAAGCTTCGCGCCATTGAACGCCTCGGCGCCACCATCGTCCGCGCCAGCTACGACGAGTGCTGGCGCACGGTCGAATCGCACGGCTCCGATCGGATGACCGGCCACTTCGTGCACCCGTTCGACGACGACCGGTTCATCGCCGGCAACGCCACGGCGGGAGTCGAGATCGTCGAGGACCTGCCCGACGTGGACGCTGTGATCGCGCCGATCGGCGGCGGCGGGCTGCTGGCCGGCATCACGGCGGCGGTCCGCGCGCTGAAGCCCGACACCCGCATCTATGCGGCCGAGCCGGAAACCGCGGCGCCGCTTGCCGCCTCGCTCGCGGCCGGCCGCCCGATCTACATCGACAACTGGCAGGCGTCGTTCGTGGACGGCGCCGGCGGCAAGTCGGTACTGCCGTCGATGTGGCCGCTCCTCGCCTCGGTCACCGGCTCGATTGTCGTGTCGCTCGAGGACGTCGCGCAGGCGATGAAGCTGGCCGCCGAGCGGGCGCACGTCATCGCCGAAGGCGCCGCCGGCTGCGCCATCGCTGCCGCGCTGAGCGGCCGCGCGTCGGCCGCGCGCGACGGGCGCGGCGATCGGCGCGAGAAGATTGTCGCCGTCGTTTCGGGCGGCAACATCGATCTGAAGAAGTTCGCCGCTCTCGTCGGCGCATGCAACCCATGAATCATCGATACTCGAACCTTCCGCCGTTTCCGGAACGCATTGCCCGCCTCGAAGATCTCGCCGTCGACTTGTGGTGGAGCTGGCACGCGGCGACCCGCGAGGTGTTCCGTCGCCTCGACTACGCGCTGTGGCGGTCGACCGCGCACAACCCGGCGCGGATGCTGCGGCTGCTGTCGCACGAGCAGCTGGAGCAGGCGGCGGCGGATCCGGCGTTCCTGCACCTCTACGACCGCGCGGTGGCGGCGCTCGACGAGGCGCGCGGCGCGCACAACACGTGGTGGTCGCGCACCTTTCCCCAGCTGACCGGGCCGATTGCCTACTTCTCCGCCGAGTTCGCGCTGCATCAATCGCTGCCGATCTATGCCGGCGGCCTCGGCGTGCTCGCCGGCGATCACTGCAAGGAGGCGAGCGACCTGGGCGTGCCGCTGATCGGCGTTGGGTTCATGTACCCGCAGGGCTATTTTCATCAGCACATCTCCGCAGAAGGCTGGCAGGAAGAGAGCTACGAGCGCCTCAACTGGGCCGACGCGCCGATCGAGCCGGCGGTGACGCCGCAGGGCAAGCCGTGCCTCACCGCCGTGCCGCTCGGTGAACGCTCGGTGCTGGTCGCCGTCTGGCGCGTGCGCCTCGGTGGGCTGCAGCTGTATCTGCTCGATACCGATCTGGAGGAGAACGCGCCGTGGGACCGCGAGCTCTCGGCCCGCCTCTACGGCGGCGATCGCGAGACGCGCATCCAGCAGGAAATCATCCTCGGCATCGGCGGCGTCCGCGCCCTGAAGACACTCGGCATCACGCCGGGCGCCTTTCACCTCAACGAAGGGCACGCCGGGTTCGTCGTGCTGCAGCGGATCCGCGATCTGGTCGAAGAAGGCGTGCCGTTCGAGACCGCGCTCGAGCAGATCCGGCAGACCACGATCTTCACGACGCATACCCCGGTGCCGGCGGGCCACGACGCCTTCCCGTTCCATCTGGTGGAGAAGCACCTCGCCGGCGCGTGGGGCACGCTGGGGCCGGAGCGCGATCGGGTGCTGGCGCTCGGCGCCTACGACAACGGCGGCGGCATGCAGTTCAACATGACCGCGCTCGCCATCCGCTCGGCCGGCTCGACCAACGCGGTCAGCCAGCTGCACGGCGAGGTGACCCGCTCGATGTTCGCGCCGATGTGGCCGAACATCGCGGAGGCGGCGCGCCCGGTCACCTCGGTGACCAACGGCGTCCACGTGCCGACCTGGATCTCGGGCGAGCTGTCGAGCCTGTTCACCACCTATCTCGGGCAGGACTGGCTCGAGCGCCACGACGATCCCGGGTTGTGGGACAACGTGCTGAACATCCCGGACGAAGAGCTGTGGCGCGTCCGCTCGTCGCTGCGCCGCTACCTCTTCACCTTCGTGCGTGAACGCGCGCGACAGCGCTGGATGGAAGAACACGTCGGCATCCCGCGCGTCGTCGCCGCCGGCACGCTGCTCGAGCCCGACGTCCTCACCCTCGGGTTCGCGCGCCGCTTCACCGGCTACAAGCGTCCCGAGCTGGTGTTTCACGATCCCGAGCGTCTGGCGCGCATCCTCAACGCCGCCGGCCGGCCGGTGCAGATCATCTTCGCCGGCAAGTCGCACCCGGCCGACGACATCGGCAAGCATCACCTGCAGCGCGTCTACAAGCGCGCGCTCGATCCGCTGTTCGGCGGCCGCATCGCGTTCGTCGACGACTACGACCTGCACGTCGCGCATTTCCTGGTGCAGGGCTGCGACGTCTGGCTGAACAACCCGCGCAAGCCGCTCGAAGCCAGCGGCACCAGCGGCATGAAGGCCGCGATCAACGGCGTGCCCCATCTCAGCATCGGCGACGGCTGGTGGGCCGAAGGCTTCACCGGCGCCAACGGCTGGGTGATCGACGGCGGCGCGCCGCAGGACAACCACGACGCGGTCGACGCGGCGGACGCCGCCGCGCTCTACCGGCTGCTCGAAGAAGAAGTGGTGCCCGCCTTCTACGATCGCGACCGCTCCAACATCCCGCGCCGCTGGATCGCCGTCGTCAAGGAAGCGATCCGCACCGTGGCGCCGCGCTTCTCCGCGCGCCGCATGGTCAAGGAGTACTGCGAGAAGATGTACGCGCCGGCGCTCGAGCGCAAGATGGCGCTGAAGTAGGCGTCGATCCCGGCTCGGGGGCCTGCGTTACAATGGGGCCATGCCACGCAAGTCGGTCGCGAAGTCGCGGTGTGCGCTGTGCGGCGCCAAGGAAGTGTCGGAGCCGCGCGGCGAGGAGAAGTACTGCCGCGACTGCTGGGACAAGAAGATCGCGGTCGAG
>Ga0207708_10000370_pt1 | contig 35189 bp, 27 predicted proteins | sample KBSK5101metaG_FD_184340 | JGI IMG/M metagenome (GOLD analysis project Ga0207708, IMG submission 184340) | Corn, switchgrass and miscanthus rhizosphere microbial communities from Kellogg Biological Station, Michigan, USA - KBS K5-10-1 metaG... | ecosystem: Host-associated > Plants > Roots >... | reverse complement strand
GGGAGCAGCGGGAACAGGCGCGGCAGGAGTGACCGTCGTCGAAGCCAGCCGGATGGGTTGTACGAGCGTGCCGACGTACGGCGAGACGTCTTCCGGCTCGCCCTTCTCCGGATAGGGCGTGTGCGCGAGCTTCACGATGATCGTCGGCGCGCCGGTGTCGCGCACGCGCGTGCCGGCGGGCGGCGACTGGCTCGCAACCTTGTTGGCGGCGTAGCCGTGGACCGGGCCCATGACGTGCCACGCAAAACCGGTGTCCTCGAGCGTGCCCTTGGCGAAGACGAAGGCCTGCCCGGAGAGGTCGGGGACGACGAGAGTTGGAGCCGACACGGGAGCCGGCGCACCCTGGGGCACGGCTGTCAGCCGCTTCGCCGCGCCGACTGCAAGAGTCGCGCTTGCGAGCAGGAGGACCACGCCCACAATTACAAGGCGCGGCAAGCGAGTGGCTATCCGCAGAGCCATAGTCCGCGAATCGGCAGAAACCGGCTTGGACTCAAGCCCCACCACGAGTGAAGCCGACCATTGGATCCCTCGTTTCAGGGACGACGACGGAGAAGACCCGCGGGTCGGCCGGCGTTGCGACAGAGAAGACCCGCGGAGAGGCGGGTGTTGCGTCTGGCAATTCGAGCGGAGTGGGAGAGTCCTGCCACTGGAATGCGCTGCCCGCAAAGCTCTGGAACCAGGCCTGGTTTTGCGGGTACTCGGTCGGCGGCTGCAGCTGAAGATGGAGATGCGGCCCAGTCGCATGTCCGGTCGAGCCGACCAGGCCGATCTGAGCGCCCGCGGCCAACGAGACACCGTCGACAACGCCGGGCTCGAGGAAGGCGAGGTGGCAATAGGTCCACACGAGCCCGTCGTCCGTGCGGATCGTCATGCCGATGCCGCAGCGCGGATCAGCGGTGTGCCATGCGTTGATCACCACTGCGTTCGACAGCGCATAGACCGGAGAGCCCGCCGGCGCCGCGATGTCCGCGGCCGGGTAGTCGTGGTGGGTGTGCGCAACGGAGACGAGCTGCGGGCCGCCGCCGACCGGGAAGACGTAGTTGTCGCGAAACGACGCGGAGCCCATGAGGTTCCCGACGCCGGGTGCGAAGGACGGAGCCTGGGCTCTTTGCGTCGCCGTCGCGAGTGAGTCCTGTGCCTGTTGCAGCGCCGAACGAGCCGCTGTGGTTGCCTCGCGGGCCGTGTCGACGCGCACGTCGAAGAGCACTGCCCGCCGCTCGGCGGCCAGACGGTCCGAGAGCAGTGCCGTGGCTCCTACCCGCGAGTGGAGCGTCGACGACACGCCGCGGAGCTGCTGCTCTCGCGCCTGCGCAGCTTGAAGTTTCTCGCTGGCGCTGACGACTGCCCGGCGAGCGTCGTCGAGCTTCGCCTGCAGCTTTTGCAGGTCGACCGTCTGCGTGATCCCGCCCTGCCCATAGACCTGCGCGAGGTCGAGCACCTCGCGGACGTACCAGTCGGCGTGGTTGTAGGCGAATACGCCGCGCGCGATGTCGACCTGTCCCCCTGCCGCCGCGAGATACCGCGCCGCGGCGAAGATCGCGTCGGAGGCGTTCCATGGGTCCGCAACGCCGTCTCCGTCGGCGTCGACGCCCCAACGCAACCACGTCGACGGCATGAACTGCATCCAGCCGACAGCGCCGGCCGAACTCGGCCCCATGTTCTGTCCGAAGTTCGACTCGATCTTGTTGATCGAGGCGAGCACCTGCCACGGGACCCCGTACGTGGATCCTGCCCGCTGCCAGAGCACGTTGAGCGCCGAGACGGGCAACTGTTGCAGCGTCGCGGGGGGTGAGGTGAAAGAGACAGGCACCGAGATCGAGCCGGGCGCGTTCGGGGTCACAGCACTCGGCAGCGAAAGGGGCGCCATCGCGCCTGACCCGGACGAAATCGAGAAGCCGAACACAGGCGGGCCGGCTGCCCGGGCCGAGCCCGTAACCAGCGCGAGGCCAATTGCCGCAAGGACCAGGAAGCGCATCAGTCTTCGGCTTGTGCGAGGCGGAGCGCGGGCAATTCTTCTTGAGGACGCTGCGGCTCCGGCTGCTCGGGTCGTCCCTGGTCCCTCTTCTGCTTGCTTTCTTCTGCCCTGAGGTCCGCGCCTTGCTGCTTCAGAGCGCGTTCGAGCGTGACGATGAAGTCGTGGCGGTTCGTGGCGGCGTTTGCGGCGACTTCCTGGTCGACGTTCCCCGAGACGACCTGGTCGATCAACGCCTTCGTGAACGACTGCATGTCGAAGAACGCACCTTCCTCGATCGCGTCCGTGATCGACTCGGGCTCGTTGTCGCGGACGAGATCGGCGATGCGACTATTCATCATCATCACCTCGACGGCCGCCGCGCGGCCGCCGTCGATCCGGGGAATGAGCCGCTGGCTGACGACACCTCGCAGGACGCCTGCCATGATCGAGCGAATCATCTGCTGCTTCCCTTCGGGGAAGAACTCGACCATCCGGCCGATCGTCTCGGCCGCGTCGACCGTGTGCATCGTCGACAGCACGAGGTGCCCCGACTCGGCTGCCTGCAGCGCCGTCTGCGCTGTTTCTGCGTCGCGAAGCTCGCCGATCAGGATCACGTCCGGATCCTGGCGCAGTGCGCGTCGGAGCGCCTGCATGAAGTCCATCGTGTCGAGGCCGATCTCCCGCTGGTTGACGATGCAACCTTGGTCGCTGTGCAGGATCTCGATCGGGTCTTCGATCGTGATGATGTGCTGCTGCCGCGAGCGGTTGATGTAATCGATCATCGCCGCGAGCGTTGTCGTCTTCCCGGAGCCCGTCGCACCCGTGACCAGCACGAGGCCGCGGTGTTCCTCGGCCAGGCGCTTGACGCCCGGAGGCAGCCCGAGCTTCTCGAAGGTCGGCACGTTCTTGGGGATGACGCGAAAGGCGAAGGAGATATGGCCGCGCTGCTTGAAGGCGTTCACCCGGAAGCGCGGCAGGTCCTCGTCCTGGTAGGCGACGTCCAGGTCACCGGACTGCTTGAAGGCGTCGAGTCGCTCAGGAGCACGCCTGCCCACGACCTCCAGCACGACTTCCACGTCGCGGTCGGTCAGGATCGCCGACTCCTCGAGCGGACTGAGCGCGCCGTCAAGCCGAAGGATCGGCGGCAGGCCCACCTTCAGATGGATGTCGCTAGCGCCGAGTTCGACGGCGCGTCTGAGCAGGGGATTGAGTTCCATGACGGCCACCCCCTGCATCGGCAGCCGTTTAGGGGCGCTTTAGGCCGCTGCGGTGCGGGGATTGCGGGCCAGGCGGGCCAGCCCTTCGATCACCTGCATGGCTCGGCGACCGGCTCCGCGGGCCTCCCCCGGATGGGCGACCTCGCCAAGCATGAGCTTCTCGAGCACGACCCAGGTGACCGGGAGGCGCATCACCGTAAAAACCGCCCACGGGAAGCGGTCGAGCGCCACCTTCGCGGCCCAGCCGGCGGAGGCGAGCGGATCGAGCTCCCGCTGGACTGCGGCCTGGTAGGGATCGAGTGTTTCGGTCTCGCCGGCGAGGAGCGCGAGCGTGTGTTCGGCGGCGAGCCGCGCCGTGACGAGCGCCTCGTGGATGCCGTCGCCCGAGACGGGGTCGAGCGCACCCGCCGCGTCGCCGACGACAAGTCCGCGGCCGCGCGCCAGCACATTGCCCGGCCGCCGCATCGGCAGGCGGTGGCCGCGAACGTTGGAGAGGTGGCCGAGCTCGAAGCCGTAGTGCTCGCAGAGGATCTGCAGGTGGCGCCGGAGGTGCGGGCCCTCGTGACCCCAGCCGCCGACCCCGACGTTCACGTGATCACCCTTCGGAAAGATCCAGCCGTAGCCCCCCGAAACGGTGCCGAGCTCGAGGACGAGCATGCCCCGCCAGCGATCCGCCGGAAGGCGCTCGTACGGCAGATTTCCCTCGAGAGCGACGCCGTTCACGATCGCCCCGCCGAGCCCGAGGGAGCGGGCGGTCGTTCCGTTGGCTCCATCCGCGCCGATGATCGCCCCGACCTCGATCCGTTCGCCGTCGACCCGCAGCGCGGTATCCGACTCGACGTCGACGTGGACGCCGTCGCGGAACTCGGCGCCTGCGGCCGCAGCCTGCTCGACAAGGAACGCGTCGAGCCGACGGCGTTGCGTCATCAGGCAGAGGGGGCGAGCAGACCTGTGCTCGATCGTCGAGCCGTAGCGCAGCCGGCAGCGCGTGCGCGTAATTCGGTCCTCGACCACCGGTTCGACCGGGAACGGCAGCTGGCGCACCGCCCTCATCGTCAGTCCCCCGCCGCAGGGCTTGTCGCGGGGGAACAGCACTTTGTCTAGTAGTAAGACGCGCGCGTGCGCGCGCGCGAGGCGGTAGGCGGCAGTCGACCCCGCCGGGCCGGCGCCGACGACTGCGACGTCGAAGTGTTCCATGACACCAAGTTACGCCAGAAAGCCCGGCGGCGGAAAGGCGAGATGACCACGGCTACAATCGGCCTCCCCAAGGGGGTGTGCCCGAGCGGCCAAAGGGAACGGGCTGTAAACCCGTCGGCTCAGCCTACGGAGGTTCGAATCCTCCCGCCCCCACTCTCCGCTGGGAAATCCGGCCGCTTCGCGGCCATGATGATTTCCCAGCGTTCGGGTTCGATTCGTGGCCGTTGTGGACGCGTCCGGCTAAGCCGGCCGCGTCGGCGGTTACATCGTCTCGGCTTCTTTCATGAACTTGCTGATGGCGGCCAGGTACTCGTTCGATTGTTCTAGGCACGGTGTGTGGGAGCTTTCTTCCAGGACGACCTCTCGGCTGTTGGGGATTCCTTTCACCAGGGTCTCCGCTATCGGGTCGGTGCACATGTCGTGGCGCCCTCTGACTACCAGCGTCGGGATGTCGATCTCTTTCAGGCGGTCGCGGACGTCCCAGCCTTTGATTGCTCCTGTGATCGTCCACTCGTTCGGGCCCTGCATCGCGCGATAGACGTCGACCGCTCTGCCCTCGCTCATTCGCTCGAGCTCTTCGCGGGGCTGCGGGCCGCGATAGAAATGGCGGTCCATGTAGACCTGCATCGCGCGCTCGTACTCCGGATCGTCGTACGTTCCGGCGCGATCATGGCGGTCGAGGACCTCGACGACATCCGGCGGAAGCGCGTTGCGCAGCACCATCTGCTCGGCTGCCCACTGGTCGACATTCGCGAGCGTCGAGCTCAGGATCAGGCCGACGATCCCCTCCGCACCCGAGAGCACGTGCTCGAGCGCAAGCATCCCGCCCCACGAGGTGCCGAGCAGGTGGATACGATCCAGGCCAAGCTGTTCGCGGACGGTGTCGACCTCCTCGCGAAACACCGACACGGTCCACGCGATGTCCTGCGGCCGATCCGAGTTGCCGCACCCGATCTGGTCGTAGAGGACGACGGGACGCTCAGCCGCGAGACCCTCGAGGGGTCCGAAGTAGTTGTGCGTCGACCCCGGGCCGCCGTGCAAGGCGAGCAGGGGGATCGTTCCGGAGCCGAGCTCGCCGGCCACCTGGTACCAGGTGCCGTAGCCGCGGAAGTCGACGAAGCCCTCTGAGACAGCCGCGTTCATCCGGGCTACAGTAAGGCCTCGCCCGCCCTCTTAGCTCAGTTGGTAGAGCACCTCCATGGTAAGGAACGGCGGCGGCATGGTTAAGCCGAAAACAAAGTTCACACCTCTGCACAACGGAGCCGTCTAGTCGTCCCGAGCGATATCCAGCGATCTGGGATCAAAGGGACGTACTTTTTCGACGCTGGCGCCAAAGCGGCACAGACGCTGCACGACGCTAGATAAAATCGGGTGGCGTGACCCTGCGCTGCGGTTGCGATGCGTGGCCCGCGCCCGTGCTCGCGACGGGTCCTTCGCGATGCGTAGGGCGCATCTTGTTTCTTATGCCACAAGGGATTATGGTGGAGCACAGCGTGTTGGCCATCTACGGCCGACCGCTTCCAAAGGGGGGAACGAGATGAAGATTCGCCACTCGCGGCTCATCGGCCTGGTCGCTGTTTTCGCGGTCTCGCTGGCGAGCGTCGCGGTCAGCGCCGTGGCGGCTGAGACGCCATTCAAGGGAACCGTTAACGCGGTTGAAACGGGACAAATCGTTTTCCCGACCCGCTTCTTGGATCGGCAAGGCACGGGCACCGCCACGTATCTCGGCCGGTACACGGAGCACGTGACGATGGTGATCAACCTTCCGACCTTGTCGTCCACCGGGGCCGCAACATTCACGGCCGCAAACGGGGACACTTTGTTGGCCACGGTCGCCGGGCAAGCGACCCGGACGAGTCCCACCACGCTCTCGATCGTCGAGGTTTACACAATCACAGGCGGTGCGGGACGCTTCGCTGACGCAACCGGCGCTTTCACACTGAAAAGTACGTTGGATCAGACGACGGGCGTTAGTACCGGCACGTTAAGCGGAGTCATCGACCACTAGGAGGTCCTGCACACCCGCTGCACAGACGGTTTCCTGGGGCCCGATCTCCGGATACCATCCCCGTTGCAACCATCGGTTGTTCCGCCCTCTTAGCTCAGTTGGTAGAGCACCTCCATGGTAAGGAGGGGGTCTCCGGTTCGAGTCCGGAAGAGGGCTCTCCAAGAGACCTGCAGGTCTGCGGACTACTGCCCGCGGCTCGCGGGATCGACACCCGCGAACGTCAAGAAGTCCTTCATCCGGAACGACGACCCGGCGGAGGTCAGCGTCGGCGTCCACTTTGGCTTCTGCACCAGATACGACACGGTGTCGCTCTGCAGTAGTCCGACGAGCACCTCGGCGACGATCCGTCCGCCGACTGGGCCGAGTTGGAGCCCGTCCTCGATCAACTCCGCCTCCTTGAGCACGTAGTACCAGAGCGGCGTGCTCTTGTCGAAGCGGTACGGTTTCAACTCGCCCAGTTCGTGCTTGCCGATCGGGGTAATACGCATCGCGGTGGCGATCGACTGCCCGGACGGCAGGCTCCAGGTCAGGTGGCGCAGCAGGTTTCGCTGCGGCAGCGCCTGCGGGGTGTCGTGGCTTGCGATCGCCCCGAGCGGAAGGTCGAACAGCGGCGTCGAGATCTTCGTGTCGATCCGCTTGTTCGGCTTCACTTGCCCGTCGCCGAAGTCGAAGAAGGTCTGCCAGCCGATGAAGCGGCGCGCGGCGCGCACGCCGCCGCGCAGGTCAATCGGATCCGTCTGGCCGTCGCCGGCGCGATCGAAGACCATCCCGAAGAATGGGGCGCCGTTGTCGCCCCTGAGGTTCGCGCGGTAGGACGGGCGCACCATGCTGTGTCCGAATCGGTATGCGCCGGTCTGAAACTCGACCGGGATGAAACCTTCGCGCATCCGCGGCTTGTAGAAGCGGCGACCGTTACGGAGCACGTCGTCCACCATCGACTGTCCGACGATCTGCGGTAGGAACTCGTGCACAACCAGCCAGTGGTAGTGCCACGTGGTCAACCGTCGCGCCTGCTCGAATGTCGAGCCACCCTTGTAACCGCGGTCGCGCGCCCAGTCGACCGCGTTGTTATGGAAGAGGATAAACGCGCATTGCAGGCCGCCAATGATCAGGTTCTCGTCATTACGCGGGTCCGGAATGATCGCGGTGCTCGTGCCGCCGTCGACCCGAGGCAGGTCTTCGAACTGGCCCCCGAAGTCGATCCGCAGCTTGTCGTGGTCGGCCGGGTCGTAGAGCTGCGGGCTCGCGACCGGGCCTTGCCCGTAGACCGAGTCGAGGTCGAGCGATGGCGTCCGCGAGTTCGCCGACAGCGCTGGATCCGTCCTCACCCCCAGACGCGAGGTCGTGTCGAAGGTGATGTCGTGGTCGACGAACTGGCCGAAGAAGGTCGTGCCCGCCGTATGCCTCGGGTTGTTGCGGTTGTTCGCGCTCAGGGTCAGGTCGGTGATCAAGAGCACGGGGCCCTTGCTCAGATCGTCACTCGCGTCAAGGAGTCCATCCGGCTTTCCCAGGTCTGCGAGCGCCGCCCGCACTGCGTCGGTCGCGGGCGCGAACGGCGGCAGGGTCGGAAAGATGCGACCGAAGGTCGTCGGACTCGTCGACACCGTCGCACTTCGGGCCGCCACTGCGCGCGGTGCCATCACGGCGCCGGCACCGCCCGACAACGCCAGCGCGCCCGCACTCGCCCCCGCGCGCTTCAGAAGGCTGCGCCTGCTGTAGCGAGAACCCGTCGGCCCTTTATCAACCGCGCTCATCGCTGCTCCCGTTTCACGTTGATGCGGGCAAGGTGAAGAACGTTGCGTCCTCCGAGTGGCTGGAAGAGGTTCTTGGCGACGTAGCCGCCAACCTTCCGGCCGAGGTTCGAACCCTGCAGGTCGGAGTTGCGGAAGTGGAAGCCGACGAGCACGCGCGCCAGGTCGACGTCCTTGATCACGCCTTGGAGCTGGGTGTACGTGCGCGTCGTATGGGTGACGCGGCTGTCGAGCGTAAAGGGCACCTTGTCGGTGCCGAAGAACGCGTCCAGCGCCCCGACAACACCGGAGCTGTGGCAGGCATGGGCAGAGGGGTACTCGGGGAAGTTCGGTGTAGCGCCGAGCGGCCGCCAACTCGGATCGGGCTGAGTGGCCGGGTTGTCGTCGCTACCCGACTGTGGGATCGCCTGGTAGGGACGCCAAAACCAGTAGTGGTACTTGGCGTCGAAGCAGGCGATCATCGCGTCCCCGCCGGCGACGTGCGCCATCGCGAGCATACGCGCCGTCTGAACGAGGTCGAGGCCGCGGGCGGCGGCGAGGCTGAGCATGCCGTCGTTCCACTGCCTGATGTCGTGGTCGGTCCAGAAGCGCGCCTGCGTCGTCTGCTCGGCCGTCCTCGTTGTGCTGTCGAATCGGCCAAGGTCGTTGACCTGGTTGAAGTCCTCGGCGTATTCCCGGCTGGTCAGCGCGCTCGGACCCTCCGGCCGGAACTGCGAGGCGCTCCGCAGTGCGAGCGGCCGGACTCCGGGAAGGCGAAGGCCGAGCACGGGGGCGGGAGCCGGGGCGGGTTGCCAGACGCCCAGACCTGGAGCCGGAGGGTTCAGGTCGCCGAGGGTCGGGTTCTTCTCGAGGCCGTCGTTCGCGCGCTTGGTGAGCACAGCCTTGGCGATCTCCTCGCCGATCGCGATCCCGTCGTCTTTCGCCTTCCCGTCGGGAATCCCGGCCAGGTACGCGGTGTAGTCGTCGTTGAGGATTGCCCGCCCACCTGAATCCAGGCGGAGCGTGGCCTGTAGACCGACGAGCGTGTCGTGGGCGGCAGCCGCGATCGCCGCGGCTGGCGATGGGTCCGCCGGCGCGGAAGACAGGAACTTGGCCAGTCGCGCCCACCACGAGCGCGGGATCATGCGCGGGACACGCGGCCTTACGTTCCGATTGGTTTTGCCGTAGGGCCTCCAGTCCCCGTGACCGAGGCGCCAACCGGCCCATGCAAACCAGCCCGTCTTCGCGCGCAGCTTGGCCTCGGAGGTCATGGTGACGGCCATTGCATATGGTCGGAACCCGCCCTCGATCGCGACCGTTGCGTTGTAGATCGCAACGTGGACGATGCCCATGTACACGGCGGCCTCGCCCGGGAACTTGTTGCCGAAGTTCTCGGAGCCGAAGATCCTGCCCGGGCCGGCCGGAACGATCGCGCACCGTGCTTCGGTGCTCCAGTAGGCGACGGGTGTCATCGCCGCGGACATCGCCGCCCCAGGTGCACACTGCGTCTGCGGTGGCGCACCGACACCTGGCCGGGCGCTGGCGAAGGCCGCCGTCCCCAAAAGCGCGACGAGCGCCGCCACGAACGATCTCGCTTTCATTGCTCCTCCTTTCGCGACGAGATCGCCTCGACAACGCGAAGCGGCTCGAGTCCTGCCAGCTCGGCGGCGACTACGGCATCACGGCCCGATGCGGCGGCGAATGCGAAGAAGCAGATCTCGTCCTCTGGAACGTGGATTGATCGCTCGAAGCAGACGCGCGTTCCCTCCCGCGTCATCTGTTCGGCGGCCGAACGCGCTCGGCGCTCGCGCGCCTGGCGCTCGCCTGCGGCGCCGCGTGCGAGGAAGGCTTCGACGAGGTAGCTCGGCATGCCGCCAACGCTAGGCTGCTGCGGTCAGCTTGAAATCGTGAGTCCCCCTGAACTTTGCTCGTCAGGTCGAAACGTCCGCGCGAGCTCGGCCCGCGAACGCACTCCAAGCTTGGCGTAAACGTGCGACAGATGGGTCTCGACCGTGCGCTCGCCGAGGAAGAGAGCAGCGGCGACTTCGCGGTTCGTGCGGCCCTCGGCGACGAGCGCGGCGACTCGGCGCTCCGCGGCCGTCAGCCCCTCGACGCGCTTGCGGCCGCCGATCCGGCCGAGCTCGCCGCGCGCCTTAGCGATCCAGGTCGCTGCGCCAAGTCGCTCGAAGCCGGCGAGGGCCGCGCCGATGGCATCCCGGGCGTCGCGCTTCTGGCGCTGACGCCTGCGGACGACGCCGAACGCGAGCTGAGCGCGGGCCTGCCCGAAGCGATCGCCGGCGTGCTCGTGCTGCGCGACGGCCTCCTCCAGGAGCGAGGCTGCGTCGTCGACGGCCCCTCGAGCGGCGGCCACAAGGCCGCGGCACCGCGTTGCGTGCGCGAGCATCCGCTTGCGCCCGAAACGCGCCGCGTCGCCCTCCCAGGCATCGAGGATTCCAACCGCCTCGTCCACGCGGTCGAGTTCCAGCAGCGCCTCGACGTGGTCGGGCACCCACCAGCGTTGCATCGTCTCGCGCCAACTGAGCCTCCTCGTCACAGCGGCGGCCTCGCTAAAGCGCTCCACGGCCGCGCCCAAATCGTCCCCCTGCAAGGCGACGACGCCGAGGATCCCGAGATGGACGGGAGTATGCAGCCCGAACTGCTCCTCCCCGAGCTGCAGCGCTCGCTCCGAATGTTCGCGGGCGAGATCAAGCTGACCCCGGTGGGCGGCGACAGCCGCCAGCGGGAGGTGTACCCACGGCACCTCGAGCCCGTACTGGATTTGAATCTGATGTGCGCGGTCGGCGTACTCGGCCGCCAGACGCCAGCGGCCGCCCCACAGCTCGACCCAGGCGAGCCCGAAGAGAGCGTCCGCCGCCCAAAGCTCGTCCCGCTGGCGCCAGTCATGGTACGCGCGCTCGAGCAACGCGCGTTCGCCGTCGATGTCATTGCGTACTCCGAGCACGTTGCATTGCGCGACGATCGCCTCCTTAAGCAGCTCCGGATCGCCGACGGCGGTCGCAAGGTCGTGGGCTCGCGCCGCGTACCTCGGCGCCTCGGGATCGCCGACGGGGCATCGGAGAAACGTGAGCATCGCGAGCGCACCCACCCGGAGCGCGTCGTCGTCGAGGCTGTCGGCGAGGTCGAGCGCAGCTTGCGCATGCGCGGCCGCCGCAGCGAAGCCCATTTTGAAACGCGACGCCCAGGCGAGCCGAACGTGGATTAGCGATTGGAGCGCGGGGCGCGAGGCCGCCTCGTGCAGGGCCTCCTCGAGCAGCGCGACGGCGCGGTCGAGACCCTCGAGCTGGGCGAGGAGGAGGAGAGCATCGGCGCGCTCGGCGCCCATGTCGCTCTCCTCGAGGAGCTCGCTCACGATCGTGCGCGCGCGCGGCCACTCGCCTGCGGCGTGATGCGCATGGCCCGCAGCGAGCGCTCGACGGTGCCGATCTTCACGCCGATCCGTCGGCGTCAGCCGGAGGGCGCGGTCGGCGAGCTCGGCCGCGAAAGCGGACGCGCCGCGCTCGGTCGCGACCTTCGCGGCATCGTCGAGCACGGCGGCAACGGCAGTGTCGGGCGTCTGGCGCGAGAGCGCGAGGTGACGGGCGCGTTCTAACGGGTCTTCAACGATCTCTGCGAGCCGCTCGTGTACACGCTGACGCTCCTGGCCGAGATCGCGGTAGAGAACCGACGACAGCAGCGGATGCGTGAAGCGAATGGTGCTGTTCTCGCGTTCGATGACGTGCCCGGCGAACGCCGGGTCGAGTGCGTCCAGCGTGACCCCCGCACGTTCCAGAAGCGATACCGATGGCGTCCCAAGCGCAGAGGCGAGCGCAAGCGCGTCGCGTGTGGCCGCGGGAAGCCTGGAGAGCCGCGCGCGAACGAGCTCGTCTAAGGTCTCCGGAACCCGGAGCGGCTCGAGGGGGTCGCTCTCCTCTTCGAGAACGCGCGCCAACTCCAAGGCGAAGAACGGATTTCCGCCCGACCGCTCGTGCACGCGGAGCAACGTCTGGCGGGCGAAGGAACTCCCGAGGCGGTCGTGAAGGAGCCGATGCAGCGCGCCGACGCTGAACGGCCTTACGGGCACCCGCTGGACGCGTTCCAATCCGAGCGGTCGCTCCAGCTCCGACGGCTGGGTCGCATCAACGTGCCGCCAGGCAAGCAGCAAGAGAACCGGGCTGGCATCCAGTCTTCGCAGCGCGAACCTAAGCGCGCTCGACGACGCAGGGTCGAGCCACTGGGCGTCGTCGACGGCGATGAGAAGCGGCTCGTGCCTGCTCAGAAGCTGGAGCACGTCGCGAACCCCCACCGCGAGCGCGCGGTGATCAACCGAGTCACCCGACGCCTCCTCTCGCAGGAGCGCGACCTCGAGCGCGCGCCGCCTCGGCACTGACAGCAGCGGCAGGACGTCGTCGAGGACGTCATCGAGCAGATCTCCCAACGCCATGTGCGCCAGGTTGCGCTCGGCCTCCGCCGGTCGAGACGAGAGCACAAGCAGGCCTCGCTCACGCGCGGCCGTGACGGCTGCGTGCCAGAGCGTCGACTTCCCGATCCCTGCCTCGCCCTCCAGCATGAGTGCCGCAGGTCCCTCGTGGAAGTTTGCCACGAAGGCGTTTAGAGAGGCGAGTTCCTCTTCCCTGCCGACGATCCCGGACAACATCCCTTCTCGCGAATGATGGTGACAGAGGTCGCGAGGAATGCAACCTCGAACTCGGGCCGCGGCCGCCGGACCTGAGCAACTGGAACGTTGAAGACCCAAAGAGAAGCCCGGTTTCGGGCGCACCAGTCTTAGCGTCTCGGCGAAAGTTGACTATCTAGGCAACGAGCACGGGCAAAGGCGCAGCACGCCGAAACAATCGAGCGGGCAATCGCAAGCCTCCGAACCGGCTAGGAACGCCTGCGGAAAGGCCGAACGATCGTTCGGAAAGGCCGAACGATCGTGGACGGTTTCGGCAACTGGCAAGGCGAGGACCAGGTCCGACGCGTCACCATCGCGGGCGAACGTCTGAGCATCGTCGATTCCGAACGAACCTCGGCGAACGGCCGGACCTTTTACGGCGAACTGGTCCGGCAGAGGGTCTGAGCGTGGGGCCCCACCGCTAAGACGAGCTGGCGACAAGGCTAGGCGTGCAGCAATTCGGGCGGGCGCTCGACGCGCACCGAGAGCGCAGGGTTACCCTCTCCGAATGAGCGTTCCCCCGATTCCCTCGCTCTCCGCCTCGCAGTTGGCGAGACTCGGCGCTCTGGGCGAGGAGCGGACCGCGGCCGTCGGCGACGTGCTGTACCGGGTCGGCGACACGGTCTACCCCTTCATAGCCATTCTTGAGGGCGAAGTCGCGATCGTCGACGCGGACGGAAACGAGATCGTGCGCCACGGGGCCTCGAGCTTTCTCGGCGAGCTGAACCTTCTCTCGGGGCAGACGGTCTTCGTGAACGCGGTCGTGACGAAACCCCTGCGCTACATCGCGGTTGACCGAGACGCATTGCGCGAGCTGTTGTTCGACGATGGTCCGCTTAGCGACCTTGTCCTCTCGACCTTCATCGCCCGGCGAGAGGCGCTCCAACGCGTCGAAGGAATCGGCCTCGAGATCGTCGGACCTCGCGCATCCGCGGCGACGATGCAGATGCTGGACTTCGTTCGCGCGAACCGGCTCCCATTCAGTTGGCATGACGACCAGCCGGCGGGCGGAGCAGAGCCCCCAATCGTTCGGCTCCCCGGCGGGATCGAGCTGCTGCACCCATCGCGAGGCGAGCTGCTGCGCGCGCTCGGGGTCGGCCGCGAGCTCGCGCCGCGCGAGGAAGTCGACCTGCTGGTCGTAGGCGCCGGGCCTGCCGGCCTCGCCGCCGCGGTCTACGGTTCGTCAGAGGGGCTCGACACGCTGATCGTCGAAAGCACTGCATTGGGCGGCCAGGCCGGATCGTCGCGCCGGATCGAGAACTATCTCGGCTTCCCCGCCGGCATCAGCGGCACGGAGCTCACCAGCCGGGCCGTCAGCCAGGCGCGAAAGTTCGGCGCACGACCCGCGACCCCCTACCGCGCCGTCGAGCTCGAACCCGGCAACGGACGACACATCGTACGACTCGAAGACGGTCAAGAGATCGCCGCGCGCGCCGTCGTGCTCGCCACCGGCGCCTCCTACCGACGGCTCCCACTCGATGATCTCGCGGACTACGAGGGCGTGAGCGTGTTCTACGCGGTCGGGCCGCCCGAGGCGCAGTCGTGTGGCGCCTCGCGTGTTGCCGTCGTCGGCGGCGGCAACTCCGCAGGGCAAGCCGCCGTCTGGCTCGCCCGCGGAGGAGCGCTCGTGACGCTAATCCACCGCCGCGCCAACCTGGGCGAAACGATGTCCGACTACCTCATTCACGAGCTGGACCGCTACGGCGTCGCTGTCCGCGACCGCAGCGAGATCGCCGCACTTCATGGAGCGAACGGGCAGCTCGAGGCGGTCACACTGAAGAGCGGCGAGCAGCTGCCGTTCACTGCGCTCTTCTTCTTCCTCGGCGCAGAACCGTGCACGGAATGGCTGGACGACGCCGTCGCGCGCGCGGCTGACGGCTTCATCGTCACCGGCGACACCGTCGGGGCCGACAGCTTGCTCGAAACAAGCGTGCCTGGCATCTTCGCAGCCGGCGATGTCCGGTCGGGGTCCAGCAAACGGTGCGCAGCAGCCGTGGGCGAAGGATCGATGGCGGTGCAGTTCGTCCACCAACATCTTGCGCGCCCGACTGCTCGAGTCCCATAAGCGAGGTCTGCACGCACATCGGCCAAGTCGTGTGTTAAGGCAAAGGAGGAAACTCCGCGTTAGCGCCCGCGGAACTACGGTGCGCTGATTGACGTGCGCGGGCCCGCTGCTCGATGCGGGCTAGTCAGAGCACCCAACGACGATTGGCCCGTCGAGCCCGGGCTCCCTCTCCTTCGGGATCGAGCTCTGACGCTACGAAACCCAGATGAAACGTTCATGAGAGCCGCCCCGTCCTCTTCGCAACGGTCGTCGCGGTTCACAACTCGCTCTTCACCTCACCCGGATGAAGCCTGGGTCCAAGTCGTGAGTGATGATGTCCCCCGTACGGGTTGTCCGTCAATGATGGGGATGTCGTCGTGGATGGGTCATTTCGAGTCAGCGAAGCTGTGGGGGTGTGACAGATGGGCAAGTCGAACCGGAAGAAGAAGAGGAAGGCGAAGGACAAGAAAGATCACGACGAGGTGGATGCGCCGGATCCTTCAGCTGCACGTGTCGGGGTCGAGGCGAGTCGTTCCGGGAAGATGAAGCGGAAGGAGTACGAACGGGAGATGAGAGTCCTTCAGGGCGAGCTTGTGGCGATGCAGGAGTGGGTCAAGGCGACCGGCGCGAGGGTGTGCGTCGTGTTCGAGGGTGTGGACTCTGCGGGCAAGGGCGGCACGATCCGGCGGATCACGGAGCGAACGAGCCCGCGGGTGTTCAAACACATCGCCCTGCCCGCCCCGGATGCGCGGGTCAGGTCGCAGATGTACATCCAGCGCTACATCGCCCACTTCCCGTCGGCCGGCGAGGTCGCCATCTTCGACCGCAGCTGGTACAACCGCGCCGGCGTCGAGCCGGTGATGGGCTATTGCACTCCCGAGCAGACCGAGCGGTTCCTCGAGTTGGCTCCGCAGGTCGAGAAGGCGATGGTCGACGACGGGATCATCCTGATCAAGTACTTCCTCAACGTCAGCCGCGACGAGCAGACCCGGCGGCTCGAGAGCCGGATCGACGACCCGCGCAAGGTCTGGAAGCTCTCGCCCACGGACCTGAAGTCCTACAGCCGCCGCTACGACTACCTCCGCGCCCGCGACGCGATGTTCGCCGCCACCAATTCGGCGTGGGCGCCGTGGCACATCGTGCACAACGACGACAAGAGGCGCGGCCGGCTCAACATCATCACCCACCTGCTCAGCCAGATCCCCTACGAACCGCTCCCAGCCCCGGACGTCAAGATGCCCAAGCCGCCGAGCCACCACGCGTACATCGAGCCGGACTCGTCGAAACCCAACATCCCGACGCCGTTCTAGGGAAGCAGGCAAGCAAGCGTCCATAGCAGCCCCTTGGAAGCGAAGGAAAGGACCTGGCGATGACCGAGAGCCCCGTGGCCCCGAGGGCGAGTGATGCTCTTGCAACGGGCTGGTATGCCGTGACGACGGAGGAAGTGACGACGAAGCTCGACGTCGATCCCGCCAAGGGCCTCTCGGCGGCGAAGGCCGCCGGGTTGCTGACGAAGAACGGGCCTAATGCGCTTCCTGCCGAGGCGACGGTGCCGGGCTGGAGGCAGTTCCTGGCCCAGTACCGCAGCTACATGCAGATCATCCTCGTCGCGGCGGCGGTCGCCTCGATGCTGATCGGCCAGATCGCCACGGGGGTCGTCGTCCTGGCAATCACCGCGCTCAACGCGCTTGGCGGGATGCGCCAGCAGGGCAAGGCGGAGAGCGCCATGAACGCCTTGCAGTCGATGCTCAAGGCATCCGCCCGGGTTCGTCGGGACGGCGCGGAAGTAGAGATCGACGGCGACCAGGTGGTCGTTGGCGACGTCGTTCTGCTCGCGGCGGGTGACCAGGTCTGCGCTGACGGTCGGATCATCGAGGCCGCGTCCCTGCAAATCGACGAGTCCGGCCTGACTGGTGAGAGCGTTCCCGCGTCGAAGAGCGCCGAGGTGATCGCCGATGATCCGAAGCCAGGCGTGGGAGACCAGTCGAACATGGCGTTCATGAACTCTCCTGTCACGCACGGAAGCGGTGTGATGATCGTCACCGGGACGGGTGCCGACACGGAGGTGGGGAAGATCTCCGGGCTGTTGAAGTCGACGCCGACGCTGAAGACCCCGCTGACCGCGCAGCTGGACACGTTGACGCTGTGGATCGCGGGTGCCGCGGGTCTGACGATCGCGATCATGTTCGCCCTCGGGATCTCCCGTGATCAGTCGACGCAGACCATCTTCACGACGTCGATCGCGTTGGCGCTGGCTGCTGTGCCGATGGCGATGCCCACTGTGCTGCAGGTGATCCTGTCGAGCGGGTCTACGAACCTCGCCGCGCAGGGCGCCATCGTGAAGAGCCTGGCCTCGGTCGAGACGCTGGGCTCGACCTCTGCGATCAACTCCGACAAGACCGGCACCCTCACGTTGAACCAGGTCACGGTCGTCGAGGTGATCGACCCCACGGACCGCTATGAGATCACCGGGATGGGCTACGGCCTCGAGGGCGAGGTCAATCACACAGCCGGCAACACCAATACGATCGAGCAGGCAATCCTGCCCTTCCTGCTCGCCAACGACGCCAAGCTCGTCGACGGCAAGGTCGTGGGCGATCCGACCGAGGGCGCGCTGCTCATCCTGGGGTACAAGGCCAGACTCGACGTCGAAAGCACGCAAGCCGCCTACCCCAGACTCGCGACCCTGCCGTTCGACCCGACCTACAAGCTCATGGCCGTCTTCGCAGATGCCAAGGACGAGTCCGGGAAGGCCGTCGTCCGAGCCTTCGTCAAGGGAGCAGGCCCGGCAGTGATCGGGCGGGCCGCGTCCGCCCTGGCCAACGGCAAGAACGTCCCCTGGGGCGACGACGAGAGCAGCCGAGCCGCCAAGGAGATGGATCGCCTCGGCGGCCAGGGTCTGCGGATCATGGCCGCGGCCACCAGAGACATCGATCCGGCGGACTTCCACCCCGAAGGCGACCTCCTGTCCCTGGTCACCGGCCTGCAAATGACGGCCATAGTCGGGATGATCGATCCGCCCCGAGCAGAGTCCAAGGACGCCGTGCGGAACGCTCAGAACGCCAACATCCGGGTGCGGATGGTGACCGGTGACGACGTCGTCACCGGCGCAGCGATCGCGACGCAGCTCGGCATCCCCGGAGAGGCGATCCTCGGTGCCGACTTCGCAGCCATGTCCGAGGACGAGCGGCTAGCCCGCATCGACAAGATCGGCGTCGTCGGCCGGGTGGCGCCCGAGCACAAGGTGCTGATGGTGAACACGCTGCAGAGGAAGGGCGACGTCGTCGCCATGACCGGCGATGGCGTCAACGACGCCCCGGCGATCAAGGCCGCCGACATCGGCATTGCGATGGGCACCGGCACGGAGGTCGCCAAGAACGCCGGCAACATGATCCTCACCGACGACAACTTCGCCACGATCGTCCGGGCCGTCTCCGAGGGCCGCAAGCTCTACGACAACATGCTGAAGTACATCCGCTTCATGATGGTGGCGCTGGTCACCTACGTGGTCACCTTCCTGATGGCGAGCCTGTTCAACATCGCGGGCGGGCAGCCTTTCTCCGCCGTCCAGATCCTCTGGATCAACTTCTTGATCACGGCTCCGATCGGCATCGCGCTAGGCCTGGACAAGGAGACCCCAGGGCTGATGAAGCGAAAGCCGCGCCCCCGTGCGGCCTCGATCATGTCCCGCCCGGTCATCCTGACCGTGGGGCTGGCCGGCCTGTTCATGTCCGTCGCGATCAACCTGTTGATCGTGTTCGGGAAGCACGAGTACAACGTCGCGATCGGCAGCACGATGGGACTGGTGGCGTTCTCGCTGATGCTTGTGGTTGCCGCCTTCGAGTGCCGCGATCAGACGGGAACGATCCTGCGTATGGAGACTCTCGACAACAACATCGTGAACGTCACCATCGTCGTGGAACTCGCTCTCGCGCTCTTGATCGCCCGGGGCGGCGTACTGACGTCACTGCTCGGTACTCAGGCCCTCACCGGCCGGCAATGGCTGATCGGGGCCCTTCCCGCGCTGGTGCTGTGCATCCTGTGGGAGCTCGGCAAGCTGATTGCCCGTCACAGAGCAGAACCTGCGGAGGCGGCGATTTCCGCCGAGGCAACGCCGGTCGAGGCAGCCGCCACGTGAGACCACGCTGGACACGCGATCTGCGCAACCTCCCCGAGCAACTCACGGCGCGCTAAGGGCTCCGACTGCAGAGGAATGACGTCAAGCTGCTCCCGGGAGAACGGCTCGAGCGTGTGCAGGAGCTCGACATCGTCGACCCGTTGGCAACGCCGGACCCACTTGCCGAGCTGTGCAAGCTGGCGCGCGTCGAGCGCCCGGAGGAGGTCGGGCGGAACGGGCCGCTGATTGCAGCGCGAGCTACCGACGCAAACAGCGGCGAGGCGGCGTTAAGGCTGTTCGAGATCGTCTACGGGCGGGACTCGCTCATGGCCGCGCTCTTCGTGGGCGACCTCTTCCCGCTCCTGCGGGAAGCGACCGTCCTGTACCTGGCCGACTACCAGGGCCAGAGATACGACGCGTGGCACGAGGAGGAGCCGGGACGGATTGCGCACATGATCTGGAATCCGAATCGCGATACGAACCTGGGGTATCCGTACTTCGGAACAGTCGACGCGACGCCCCACTTCATCAGCGCGGCGATGCACGCGATCCAGGCGCGACCGACCTTCGAGGGAGAAATCCGCGACGCACTCGCCGCGGCCGTCGCGTGGTTGCTCCGGCGGCTGGCTTCCGACAACCTCGGCCTCCTCAGCCATCAGCGCGTCAACTCGCACGGAATCGCGAACCAGGTCTGGAAGGACAGCTGGGACAGCATGTCGCATGTCGACGGGACGGTCGCGAACCATACGGCCCCCGTAGCATCGCTCGAGGCGCAGGCGCTTGCGTACGACGCGCTCGTCGAGGTCGGTGAGTTGCACGCGGCGGACCGACTCGCCCGATCGGTCGAGAAGCACTTTTGGCTCGGCGATTTCTATGCGATCGGCGTCGACCGCGATCCTGCGACCGGCGCGCCGCGTCCGCTCTCTACGCGTGCGTCGAACATGGGCTGGTTGCTGCGTTCCCGACTTCTCGATGGACGCGAAGATCGCCAAAGGCGGATCGTCGAGCTGCTCTTCTCCGATGAGTTCCTGGCCAAGTCGGGTGTCCGAACGCTCTCGAACCGAGAAGTCCGTTTCCGTTCGCGCAGCTACCACAACGGGACGGTCTGGCCGCACGACAACTACTTGATCTCGCTAGGTCTCGAACAGCGCGGCTTCGTCGACGAGGCGCAGGAGCTGCGACGCCGGCTCGCATCGTTCTGTCGCGCGACGCACCGTTTTCCTGAGTTTGTCGGCGGCGGTGGACCGGACGAGGCACCCTTCACGAAGCGGATAGTGGACGTCTACGACACGATCAACGACCGACCGAACCGCATCGAGCAGCCGCCGCAGGAGATCGTGTGTTGGACGGTCGCGGCGATGGTCGCGGTCGAGCACGCCGGGGGCTAGGGGCCGGCGGGAGGAACGCCCTGATGGCAACGCGCAGCTAGTGGTGGAACCCTGAGGCCGAAGAGTCGTCGTGCACAGGCACCGGCTGGCGCTCGAGCCGCGGCAGCTGCCGCTTCAGGTCGGCGAGGAGCATGTCCGCCATGTCGTGCGTGAAGCCACGACGCACGACCACCCGCAGGGCTGCCAGGGTCATCACGGACGATCCGCCAGATGTGGGCTCAGCCGTGTGTGAGGCTGACCAGCTCGAACCGTTCGTGGCCGCCCTGGGTCACTTGCTCCTTGACCTCGCCGATTCCACTCGCGTAGTACTTCTTCTCAAACTGCGGTTCGACCGGGCTCCACTCGATTGTGGCGAGCGACTTCGTGAAGGTCCCATACGGCACTTTCAAGCTCACACCGAGACCGAGCACGCGCGCCTGGTCGAGCGCCCCGCCGGGAGGGTAATACTCCTGCCGGTACACCTCGTTCGGCTTCGGGTTGCCGCGCATGATGATCCCCGGCTTGGCTCCGTTGACCCCAGCCTTCCAGGAGTCACTTGCGCGGACGAATCGGCCGTTCTGGAGTTCTCGGGCGTCCTCCCCCATGTACCAGACATTGCCCTGCTTGTCCTGCGCGTACCAGTCGAATGTTCGCTCGAGTGGTTTCCCATGCTGCGAGACCGTGTCGCGCACAACAGTGCACGTCACTCCCAGAATCCGAATGGTCTGACGGGTCACGACCATGTCGTCGATTTGGGGCGTCTTGCCTTTGAAGCCTTTGTAGTGGAACGCCGTGCCGGGCTTGAGCGGGAAGTAGCGATTGTCGACCGCGGCCACAAAGTTCGCGGGGTCGATCTTCGGGGAGTAGCTTCCGTGCAGCGCCCAGGAAGGCGGCTTCGGCTGTCCCGCGATCGAAGGGCCTGCACCGAGCACCAAGGCTGCAATGAGCGTCACTCCAACCATCGGCAGCGCCAGTGCTCCGTTCATCCATGCTTTGGAGTTGGTAGCACGACGTGTCATCTGGACCGTCCTTTCGATAGCACCCCGCTCACGGTTGGCCCGTCGATCCCGGGCTCCATCTCCTTCGGGGATCGAGCTCCTGACGCTACGAAGCCCAGATGAAACGTTCATGAGAGCCGCCCCCGGTCTTACCCGACGCGCCTCTCGGCGCTGAACTACGCACCCCAGCCAGTCACCAAGTACGGGATCAAGGGGCGCGCGGGCGAGAATCTCGACGTTGTCTGAATCGGCGTTGCCCGGTGATGCGGTCGACCATGGCGTCGGCGGCCGCGAGACCCGCCGCGATCTGGTTGTGGCCGGGCTGTCCCAACACGACCCCGGTGATCGTCGTCCGCTCGCCGTCGATCCAGCGGATGGCCCGGAAAGCGAAGCAGCCGCCGGCTGCGTCGTCCGAGCCGGTCTTGACGCCGACGAACCCGTTGCGCCCAACCAGTGTGTTGGTGTTGTGCACGATGCCGGCGACCGGCAGCGTCGCGCTCGGTGTGGCGACGATGCTCGCGAACACCGGCAGGCGCATGGCCCGATCGACAATGCGTACCTGGTCGGCGGCAGTCGACACGGTTGCGTCGTCGTATCCGCTCGGGTCGGTGTAGCGGGTGTGGGTCATGCCCAGCGACCGTGCGGTGGCATTCATCCGGGCAACAAACCGGGCCGCCGAGCCGGCGTCCCATCGAGCCAGGGCCGCGGCGATGTTGTTCGCCGACGGCAGCAGCAGCGCCTGCAGCGCCTGCCGTTCGGTCAATCGCTCCCCGGCCGCGATCGACACGATCGACTCCCGCTGTCGGAGCCGGCGGTCGGTGTCGGCGACATCGGCGTCGGTGAGCGTGATCGTTGGGCCGTCCTGGCCGAGCCGCAGCGGATGATCACGGAGCACGAGATACGCCGTCATCACCTTCGCGACGCTGGCGATTGCAGCTGTGTGCTGGTTCGGGCCGGCTTGGACCTGCGACTGTCCTGTTTGGACGAACGCGGCTTGGCCATACGCCGGCCACACCGTGCTGGGCACCGCCTCGCCAGGCGCACCACGGCGCTCACTGCGGAGGACGTCGATGGGTGATGCGGCCGTCGAGGACGGAGAGGCCAACAGGTGGTAGCCGAGGGCTACGGCGATCGCCGCGACGACGACGAGCAGCGCGGCGAGACGGACCCTGCGAATCCGAATCCGGCGGGTCGCTGTTCGTGCTGGTTGGCCGTAGCTCACGCCTCCATTCAAGGCAGCGCGGTGTTGCCAGCACGTAGGTGGTTTTGGATATGCGGGCAATATGCGCCAGCTCGTAGCATCGGAGCATGCGGGTGTTGATCGTTGAGGACGAGCCCTACATGGCTGAAGCCATCCGCGACGGCCTACGTCTGGAAGCGATCGCAGCAGACATCGCGAGTGACGGCGACACCGCTCTGGAGCTGATGAGCGCCAACGCCTACGACATCGCCGTCCTCGACCGAGACATTCCCGGACCTAGTGGCGACGAGATCGCCGAACGTATCGTCGCCTCCGGCAGCGGCATGCCGATTCTCATGCTCACCGCTGCCGACCGGATCGACGACAAGGCCACCGGGTTCGAGCTCGGCGCCGACGATTACCTCACGAAGCCGTTCCAGCTCCGAGAACTCGTTCTCCGTCTCAGAGCGCTTGACCGCAGGCGCGCCCACAACAGGCCGCCGGTGCGCGAGATCGCAGGCCTGCGGCTTGATCCGTTCCGCCGCGAGGTCTACCGCGACGGCCGTTACGTCGCGCTGACCCGGAAGCAGTTCGCGGTGCTCGAAGTCCTCGTCGCCGCCGAAGGGGGTGTCGTCAGTGCCGAAGAACTCCTAGCGCGAGCATGGGACGAGAACGCAGACCCGTTCACCAACGCCGTGCGCATCACGGTCTCGGCAGTGCGCAAACGGCTCGGCGAACCGTGGATCATCGCCACCGTCGCCGGCGTCGGCTACCGCATCGACACGCCACGCGACACCGCGCTTGAGGGGGAAGAGCGTGGATAGAGCCCGTGGACTGAGCGTTCGCCTCAAACTCACTCTCAGCTACGCCGGCTTCCTCATGCTCGCGGGTGCCGTGCTGCTCGCCGCCGGGTACTTCTCGCTTTCGCGTGGCGTGCACCCTGGTGTGATCTTTCTGGTGCAAAGCCATGCCGCCCTCCTGCGCTATTTTGCTCCGATCGCGGCCACCGTGATGGCGTTCCTGCTGATATTCGGCCTGCTGGGAGGGTGGCTCCTCGCCGGCCGCATGCTCGCCCCCCTAACTCAGATCACAGACGCCACGCGCACGGCCGCGGACGGATCGCTCTCTCATCGCATCAAGTTGACTGGACGTCAGGACGAGTTCCGCGAACTCGCAGACAGCTTCGACACCATGCTCGCTCGGCTCGAAGCCCAAGTCGTCGAGCAGCAGCGATTCGCAGCGAACGCCTCCCACGAACTGCGAACCCCGCTGGCGATCACGCAGACACTTCTCGATGTCGCCCGCAACGATCCCAAGGGTGACAACGGCGAACTCGTCGACCGCCTCCACTCCGTGAACACCCGAGCGATCGACCTCACCGAAGCACTGCTCCTGCTCAGCCGCGCCGACCAACGGTCCTTCACCCGGGACCACGTCGACCTATCCCTCATAGCCGAAGAAGCCGCTGAAACGCTCCTTCCCCTCGCAGAAAAACGCGGCGTCACCATTGACACCTCCGGCGACATGACCCCCACCATCGGCTCAAACCTGCTCCTACTTCAGCTGAGCACGAACCTCGTACACAACGCGATCGTCCACAATCTGCCTGAGCACGGCACCGTGTGGGTCACGACCAGGGTTCGCCCGAACACGGTGGTGCTCACTGTCGAGAACACCGGCGAGAAGCTCAGCCCACACTTAGTTTCCACGCTTGCCGAGCCGTTTCTTCGCGGCACCAAACGCATACGCACTTACGACGCAGGTGTCGGCCTCGGCCTGGCGATCGTCAACAGCATCACTCAAGCGCACGACGGAACCCTCACCCTCACCCCCCGGGGCGCCGGCGGGCTCCGCGTCACCGTGCAACTACCCGCCGCGCCACCGCACACTGGCAGATGACGATCAGGAAAGGCATCTGACTCGACGACGTCGAGCCCACCCCGTGACGCACCCCCGTGCCAGGTCAAGCCAATGCTTCAGTGACGTTACCTGTGCTGTTACCTGCGCTCTCGCTCTGAGGGCTCAGAGATGGCCTCGACCAGCTCACCGGTCTTCTCGTTCTCGTTGATGGCGATGTCGGCTTGGGCAACGATGCCGACGAGCCTGCCGGCCTCGACAACGGGTAGCCGTCGAATCTGGTGGCGCGCCATGAGTTGGAGCGCCTCGTCGAGATCTTTGCCGGGCTCAACCGTGATGAGATCCTGCGAGTAGACGTCCCCGACCGAGGTCTTCATAGGGTCTGCGGCCTCGGCGACCACCCTCGTCGTGATGTCTCGGTCGGTGATCATCCCGACAAGCTGCTCGTCGTCGGTTATCGGGAGCGAGCCGATGTGCTCCTTTCGCATCAGTTGCGCGGCCTCTACCACCGACGCCGAGGCCTTGATCGAGCGGGGATTCTCAGTCATCGTGTCGCGAACGCTCTTCGCCATCGTGCCTCCTCTCGTCGTCGTTGTGCGATCTTAAGTCCTGTTGCTCTCATGAACAAGCCGCGCGTCTTCCTCGGGTCGTCGGGCAAGCAGGCCAAACTGCTCCAAGCGATCACGCGCGGGCTCGAGGAGGTCGCCGACGTCGAGCCGTGGACGACCACCTTCAACCCGGGGCGGTCCACCCTCGACCGGCTGGTCGAGCTCTCCCAAGAGGTCGATTTCGCTGCGTTCGTGTTTGCTCAGGACGACTGGACGACCAGCGATGCGTCCGAGTCCGTCCAGGCGTCGCCGCGCGACAACGTGGTGTTCGAGGCCGGGCTGTTTGGCGGCGCGCTCGGCATCCGGCGCACGTTCATCCTCCACGCGAGCGGTTCGAAGCTGCCGAGCGACCTGCTCGGGCTGACCTCCGTCCGCTACGACCCGGCCACCAGCCCGGCGGAGGTTCGAGCGATCAACCAGAAGCTCCGCAAGGCGATCGAGACCGAGGGTCACCGCGGCCTGATCGAGGGGCTGTGGTGGCAGCTCTCGCTCACCATGCGGAGCGAGGAAGAACCGTCGGCGGTGGGCCTCCTGCGCATCTCGCGGGACCGCGACGGTGGGCTGACCGTGAACGGCCGGGCATGGCAAGAGGACGGCACGCTGTCGGCCCGCTACTGGAGCGAGGCCGCGACGGAGCGCAGGGATCCGGCCGGAATCCTCTACTTCTGGAAGGGCGAGCGCCCTCGGCATCCAAATGCCCCGCAACTCGAGGGCGCCGGCGAGATAACGGTGGAGACCGCCGACCGCGCCACCGGGTACTGGACGACGCGGTCGGATCGCGACCCCGGGCTGAACGCCCGAACCGCGGGCGTCTACCTTCGAGCCGACCCCACAGACCTCCAGGTGCTCGACACCGGGACCGAGAACGAGCGGGCCGAGCTCCTCGCGCAGCGCCTGCGCGAGTGGAAGTCTGCCGCGAACGCATTCTGAGCCCCAAGCTTCGCCGCGACAGCGCCCGGCTAGGGCGATCACAGCGAAAAGGATCACGACAAGAGGTCTGGCCGATCGCGTCTCGTGCGAGACTCGCACACGAAATGGCCGAAGGCGATCAATTCGTGGTGCATCCGATCGGCGTCGTCCGCTCCAGTCTCCGCACGGCTGCCGACGCCCCCAACCAGGCGTTCGAGGGCGCACCCGAAGCGCTGCTCGAGATCGAGCCCTCGTTCCTCGACGCGCTGCACCGCGTCCAGGCCGGCGACGAACTGATCGTGCTGACCTGGCTCCATCTCGCCGACCGTGACGTCCTCCAGACCCACCCCACGGGGAACACGGCAATCCCGCTGACCGGCGTCTTCAAGACACGCTCTCCGGACCGGCCGAACCCGATCGGGGTCCACCGCGTAACTGTCACCGCATTCGAGGCCCCGACAACCCTTCGCGTCGGAGCTCTGGAGGCACTCGACGGCACTCCCATCATCGACCTCAAGGTCGCGATGCGCGAGTCACCAGAGGCATGACCTAGCCCACGCCTCTCGGTGCGCGTGCTCTGTCATCCTTGTCGCCACTGCCAGCACGAGGAGCTCGAAAGAAGGGAGGGTCAGCGTGACCACGCTGGGCTTCGTCGGCCTTGGGCATATGGGTGGGAACATGGCGGTCCGCTTCCTCGGCGCCGGATACACGGTCTACGGCGAGACGCGACACCGCGGAGAGGTAGAAGACCTGGAACACGAAGGGCTCCTCTGGCGCGATACGCCGCGGCAGATCGCGGAGGCCGCCGACGTCGTCTTGACGTCCGTGCCGAACGACGGCGCCCTCGAGGACGTCGCTTCGGGGCCGAATGGGATCCTCGCCGGCCTCGGGGAAGGGAAGGTCTGGGTCGACGTGAGCACCGTCAGCCCGCAGGTGAGCCGCGACCTTGCGGAGCGGGTGCGGGAACGCGGGGCTGCGATGCTCGACGCACCGGTGTCGGGAAGCGTTCCGCAAGTACAGACCGGGACGCTGACGATCATGGTCGGCGGCGACGAAAACGCCTACGCGCGTGTCGAGCCGATCCTGCGCGAGCTCGGCACTCCCAACCACATTGGCGAGAACGGACAAGGGCTGGTGCTAAAGCTCGCGATCAACATCAGCCTCGCCGTGCAGATGCTCGCCTTCGCGGAAGGCCTCCTGCTCGCCGACCGTGCAGGCATCGACCGCAAACGGGCGGTCGAGGTAATGGCGGAGAGCCCGATCGGCTCGCCGATGCTGAAGGCGCGCGCTGATCTCGTCCTCGACCTGCCCGACGAGGCCTGGTTCGATGTCGGCCTGCTGCAGAAGGACGTCGTGCTCGCGCTCGATACCGCACGGCAACTGGGCGTTCCGCTCCTCTCCGCCGCCGCAGCCGACGAGGTGCTCACGCTTGCGCGAGCCGCCGGCTACGAGCACCGCGACATCGCCGCGCTCTTCGAGGTGCTCGCGCAGCTGACTGGCGACACGCCTCGCCCGACTGCGTGACCGAAGCGCGTGTCTGGCACGACATCGCGGCGACGCTTCGGCCTCGTCGTGACGATCCCCACGGGCCGCTCCCGCCGCTGCTTCTGGCTCTCACACTCGTCACCGGGCTCGTCGACGCAACGAGCTACTTGAAGCTCGGCCATGTCTTCGTCGCAAACATGACCGGAAACGTCGTCTTCCTCGGGTTCGGAATCGCCGGTGCCGGCGGCATCTCGGTCTGGGCATCGCTGACCGCGCTCGGCGCGTTTCTCGTCGGCGGCGTCGCCGGCGGTCGGATCGGCGCTCACTGGCCCAACAACAGAGGGCGCCAGCTCACCGCCACAACAACGACGGAGCTTCTGCTGGTCGCTGGTGGGCTCGTCATCGCCGCCTTCTCGCCCCATCACATCGGAACCGTAAGCCGGTACGCCGTGATCGTCCTTTTGGCGGTTGCCATGGGCGTTCAGAACGCGGCCGCGAGGAAGCTCGCTGTCCCTGATCTCACCACGACGGTCCTGACTATGACCTTGACCGGTGTCGCAGCAGATTCGAAGCTCGCAGGCGGAGACGGCGCAAAGCTCGGTCCTCGCGCCCTTTCTGTCGCAGCGATGCTGCTCGGCGCGTTGATCGGCGGGGCGCTCGTCTTGAAGATCGACAACCCTGCACCGCTTGCACTTGCGACCGCGTTGTTGGCGGTGGTCTCCTTCGTCATCTACCGCGCATCCCGATCGACGCCCACGTGGACACACGCCGCTTGAGTTGGGCTCCGCGGTGAACGCGACGTAGAACAGCCTCCGCTCACCCGGAGGACGGCGAGAAGCGACGTCACCGGGGTCAGTAACTACGGGTTTCCGGGATGCGATCGGTCGGCCGCGAGGGAACGATCCCGACATGACCGAAACAGCGACCGACAGACGATGAGCACACCCGACGCATCGACCCTGCGGGGCTCGGCGCTCGGGCATCACGAGCCCGACCCACGCCGCTGGCTGGCGTTGGCGCTCGTGTGCGTGGCGTTCTTCATGACGGTCCTCGACGGCACGATCGTCACCGTCGCGCTGCCCTCGATCAAGAACTCGCTGCACGTGTCTGACAACACGCTGCAGTGGGTGCTGATCGCCTACACGATCACCTTCGGCGGCCTCCTTCTGCTCGGGGGTCGGTTGGCCGACCTGCTCGGTCGGCGGCGGCTGTTCATGATCGGGCTTACGATCTTCACGGCGGCGTCTCTCGCCTGCGGACTTGCGAACACGATCGACGTCCTGATCGGAGCGCGCGCGGTGCAGGGGGTCGGAGCGGCGATCGTCTCTCCCGCGGTGCTGTCGATCATCACAACGGCGTTCGAGGAAGGCTCAGAGCGCAACAAGGCGCTCGGCATCTGGGGTGCCATTGGCGGCAGCGGCGCAGCGGCCGGCGTGCTCTTGGGCGGCGTCCTCACGAAGTTCGCAGGGTGGGAGTGGATCTTCTTCGTCAACGTCCCGGTAGGCGCACTCGTACTCGCGCTGACGCGCCCGATCGTCCGCGAGAGCCGGATCCCGGGGCTGCGCGGCTTCGACGCGGCCGGCGCGATCACGATCACGTCCAGTCTCTTGGTGCTCGTCTATACGATTTCGAAGGCGCCCGAAGTGGGCTGGGGAACCGGCCGCACGATCGGGCTCCTGATCGCCTCCGCCGTGCTCTTCGTCGCGTTTCTCGCGATCGAGACGCGGAGCCCGTCGCCGATGGTCTCGTTCGACATCTTCCGCATCCGCAACGTGACCGGTGCGAACGTGTGTGGGCTCTTCCTCGGCGCGGTCGTGTTTTCGAACTTCTTCCTGCTGACGTTGTACGTGCAGCAGGTGCTCGGCTACTCGGCGCTCAAGACGGGCCTGACATTCCTCGCGACAGCCGGGACCGTGGTCCTGATGGCAGGGATCTCGCAGGCGCTCGTGACGAAGGTCGGGCCGCGGCCGGTGATGGCCGTCGGCCTGGCGCTGATCACGGCCGGAATGCTCTGGTACACGCAGATTCCGGTGGAGGCCTCGTTCGTCACGGACCTGCTGCCTGGGTATCTGTTGGTTGGTCTCGGAATGGCGTTCTCGTTCATCCCGATGTCGATCGCCGCGCTCGCGGGCGTCGAGCCGCAGGAGGCCGGGCTCGCGTCAGGGCTGATCAACGCATCGCAACAGATCGGCGGCGCGCTCGGTGTCGCGATCGCCGCGACCGTCGCGTTCACGCATACGAAGACCCTGCTCGCGTCGGGACACCCGCCTGCGCAGGCCGCGACGAGCGGCTTCGCCCTTGGCTTCTGGGTGATTGCAGGCATCAGCGCCCTATCGGTCGTGGCCTGCCTGACGCTGGTGCGCGGGCAGGAGCTCGAGCAGCCGGCGACTGCCGTCGCGGTTTAGCGGTCGCCCCGCACGCGATCATTCGCGGTTTGCGTTGAGCGCTAGCCCCGCATGCGGTTCGCGAGCTGCGTGCGCGTCTTGACGCCGAGCTTGCGGAAGACCTTGCGCAGGTGGTATTCGACGGTGCTCGGGCTGATGAAGAGCTGAGCGGCGATCTCCCTGTTCGTGTGCCCTTGCGCGACCAAGCGAGAGATCTGGGATTCCTGTGGCGTGAGGTCGCCGAGTGTCTCGACAGTCCGTGTGCGGGCGTGCTCGCCAGTCGCCTCGAGCTCGACGCGTGCGCGTTCGGCGAACGCCTCCATGCCGAAGTCGGTGAACATCTCGTGCGCGATTCGAAGCTCTTTACGAGCGTCCACCCGACGGGACTGGCGCCGGAGCCACTCTCCGTAGAGCAGGTGCGCGCGGGCCAGGTCGACCGCGACGCGCGTGCGGCTTAGTCGCTCGATCGCCTCCGCGTAAAGGTCATCGGCGCACTCGTCTTCCACGACAAGCGCGTGGGAGCGAGCGGCGATCCCCAAAGCCCAGTCGGTCCCGCTCGCCCCGCTCCGATCCGTCAGCAGCCGATCGGCATCCGCGGCCAGCTCGCGGGCCCCGGTTCGCGCGGCTGCTTCGACCAGCTCGGGCAGCGCCCAGTTCACGGGGACCAGCTCCGAACTGTCGAGCACCCGGCGGGATGCCGCCAGCGCCTCCGAATAGCGTCCAAGCCCGTTGTAGAGCACGGCCTCCGCCCAATCCATGAACTCCAAGCCGGCTCCCTCGCCGCGCTCGATCACCTCGGGGCGAGCCTTATCGATAAGGCGTCTGGCTTCGGCCTCCCGGCCGCGCATCGCCACCAGTCCCAGCCCGTGGTAGGGAGGAAGGGGGCTACCGGTGAGCTGCGTTGCCTCTTCGATTGCGTCAAGGAGAGACGCGGCCGACCCCAACTCGCCCGCGAAGACATGCATCCCTTCTCGGTGGCCAAGCGCGATCTGGAGGCCCCCGAGCGCTCCGGTCTCGCGGACCAACTGGAGGTGTCGATCCGACAGCCGCTCCCATCGTTCGTCGTCCCACAGAAGCATTGCCGAGACGGTCCCGCCCCACATCCAGCGCAGCTCCTCGCGCTCCGACATCCCGGCCCCGAACGCGCGCTGCGTCTTGCGCAGAATCGGCACACCAGCCGCATATGTGTCGGTGAGAAGCGCCACCAGGCCATCGAGCAATTGGTCAAGCCCACGTGGCTTCCGCGCCGGCGGTGCCGCTTTCGCCGCTTGCGCCACCTCGGAGGAGCTTGCACCGGGCCCCGCGAGCGGCCCCGCGAAGATGGCCGCCGTCAATGCCTCGAGGTACGTCTCGCGGGCCAGCTCTGGATCGATCTCTCGGAGCCGCTCGGCGGCTTCGAGCAGCAGTGGCGCGGCGTCGTTGCCACGTGTCGAGAAGAACGAGAGCTGTGCGCGCAGCAACTCGGCCCTCGCCTGCTCGAGCTCGGTCAGCACTCCCGACTCGGCCGTCGCGACCAAACGCAGTGCGTCATCGAGTGCGCCTGCCTGCAACTTCGCTTGGGCTGCCGCGAGCGCGCGCCGCGACCGGCGCGACTCCTCGGGTGTCAACTCCGTGGCTCGCTCCAGGAAAGCGGCCGCTGCGGCGAAACCTCCTCGTGCCTGCGCCCGCGCTGCAGAAAGCTCGAGCTCGGCAGCAACGTCCTCATCAAGCGACGCCGCCGCCTGCGCACGGTGCCATGCGCGGCGATCCGGGTCGATCTCCCGATCGGTCGCTTCCGCCAGCGCGAGGTGAACCTTTCGTCGCTCGGTCGGCTCGGCCGCTCCGTACACGGCCGACCGTACAAGCGGATGACGGAACGTAACCGCACCGTCCAGTCTCAGCAACCCTTCCAGCTCGGCTGCCTGCGCAGCCGTCTCCGGGATTCCGAGTTGCTGCGCCGCGCGCCACAGAAGCGCTGGATCGCCGAGCGGCTCTGCCGCCGCCAGGAGTACCAATTGCCGTGCATCGCGTGGGAGCCGCACGAGTCGCCGCGTGAAGCTCTGCTCGATCCCGGTCGAGAGAGGCAGCGCCGTCGGCAGGCCGAAGCCGCCGGCGAGCTGGGCTGGGGTCAGTCCGCGTGGGAGCTCCAGAAGTGCAAGCGGGTTGCCGTGCGTCTCGACGACGATCCGTTCCAGCACGCGCTCATCCAGCCGCCCCGGCAAGATCGAGTCCAGCAGCGCCCGCGCATCTCGATGGCCGAGTGGCTCGACCTGAAGCTCTGCGAAGCCCGCCAGCGAGACGATCTGCTCGCGCGCCGCGAAGACCATCGCGATCCTCTCGGCGAGCAGGCGGCGGGCCACGAAGGCGAGCACGCGTGCCGATGCCCGGTCGAGCCACTGCGCGTCGTCGATAACGCAGAGGAGCGGCCGCTCCTCCGCAGCTTCCGACAACAGATTGAGCACCGCAAGCCCGACGAGGAACGGATCCGGAGTCCGTCCGGCGCTCAACCCGAGCGCGACCTCCAACGCCTCGCGCTGCGGATCCGGCAGTCCGTCGATCAGGTCGAGGTTCGGAGAGCACAGCTGGTGGAGGGCAGCGAACGCGAGCTCCATCTCTCCCTCAACACCCACCGCACGCGCAACACCGAAGTCCGGCGCGGCCGCGGCTGCGTACTCGAGCAGGGCCGTCTTTCCAACACCGGGGTCGCCGTACACCACCAACACACCGCCGTGACCGCCCCGGGCAGCCTCGAGCACGCGGTCCAGGACATCGCGCTCACGCTGCCGGCCGACCAGCTGATCCCCTGGTGCCCTCGTGACCATCCGAAGAGCATGCCACTGGGGTGACTCACTACGGGTTTCCTGGATTCGATGGCTCGGCGACGGGGTCCACGATGTCGCCCTGATGCGAGAGCACACGGAGAAGGAGGAGGAACGATGACGAACGATCTCGGTGTCTGGACCGCCGACGACTGCACGTTGGTGCTGATCGACTACCAGAAGGAGATGTTCGAGGTCATCCGCTCGGAGACGAACGCGGACCTCGTCGAGATGCACGTTCGCCTACTGGCGAAGACGGCCAAGGCTTTCGACGTGCCGATCGTGCTCTCGACCGTGGGGGTCGGGGCCGGCTTCAACGGGCCAACGCTTCCATCGATTCTGTCCGAACTCGACGGCATCGAGCCGATCGACCGGACATCGATGAACGCGTTTGAGGACGAGGCGTTCAGTGACGCGGTGAAGGCGACCGGACGCAAGCGACTGATCATCGGCGGACTCCACACGGAGATCTGCCTCACTTTCGCGAGCGTCCAGGCGCTGAAAGACGGTTATGACGTGATGTACGTAACCGACGCCGTGGGCGGACGTTCACAAGCCGCGCACCGCACCGGTATCGAGCGTCTTGCGAGTGCCGGCGCCGTCCCGACGACCGCACTCGCCGTCACAACCGAGCTGTTCCGCGACTGGGCGGGGCCGCTTGCAGGGCCGGCCCTCGACGTCATCTACTGGTACTTCCGTGAGATCCCGAAGCTCACGAAGGACGTCGGTGTCGCAGAGGCCGAGAAGGCCGCTGCAGCCGCCTACGGAGCCCAACAGGCGGCCGCCGCAGCAGCACAGTGATGGCCGGCAGGCTCGACGGAAAGGCCTGCATCGTCACCGGTACAGGCGGAAGCATCGGACGCGCAACGGTGCTGAGGTTTGCGCGCGAGGGTGCGCTGCTCGTTGGCTGCGACGTGGCCGTTGAGTCTGCCGAAGAAACACTCGAGCTGGTCAAGGCGGCCGGCGGCGAGATGGTGTCGCTCCAGCCGTGCATCCTTAGCGACCCGGCCGAGTGCGCGCGGCTCGTCGATCTGGCGGTGAGCGAGTTCGGCCGGATCGACGCGCTGTTCAACCTCGCCGGCAGGTCGCACTTCGGCTGGGTCGAGAGCGTCACCGACGAGGATTGGGATGGCGCACGCCGGGACGAGGTCGACCTGATCTTCTACCTCACCCGCGCGGCGTGGCCTCATTTGATCTCCAGCCGCGGCGCGGTCGTCAACATGGCCTCGCTGAACGGGCAGCTCAGCTTCAAGAGCCTCGCCTCGCTGTCGCACACGACGAACAAGGCGGCGATCATCGGGATGACGCGCCAGCTTGCGATGGAGGGAGGCGAACACGGCATTCGAGTCAACTCGATCTCGCCGGGGCTGATCCAGAGCGGTGCGACAAGAGCCCATCTCGACGACGACGTGAGCGGGTTTGCCCGCGAGATGCTCGATCGGACCCTCCTCGGCCGTCTGGGCGAGCCGGAGGACGTGGCGGACCTTGCGTTGTTCCTTGCCTCCGACGAGAGCTCGTACATCACAGGCGTCGACGTTGTCATCGACGGCGGCATGAAGGTGTGGTGATACCCGTTGCCGCCCGATAGTGCCTACGCACCACCGGTATCGGCCACTCGGTGGCACGTGTCCGCCTTCTGGGCCGTCGCATTCGCATTCCTCATCGTCATGGCGTTCGCGACGCTGCCGAGCCCGCTCTACGGGCTCTACCGGGAGCGCGATGACCTTTCCGCGTTCACGATCACCATCGTCTACGCGATCTGGGCGGCGAGCACGATCGCGGCACTGATCGCGGTCCCGTACATCGTGGAGCGCATCGGGCGCCGTGGCGTGATGCTCGCCGCCGTGGCGACGATGATGGTGGCCGCCGGCGAGCTCGCTGCGTGGAAAGCGCTGCCTGGTCTGCTTCTCGGGCGGCTGCTCACCGGTATTTCCGTGGGGCTGGCCGCCGGCACCGCGATCACGTACCTCATCGAGTTGCGGCTCCGCGCGGATCCGAATGCGTCGCCGGTCGTCGCCCGGACGATCGGCACGTCAGTGAATGTCGGTGCGCTCGGGATTGGCCCGTTAGTCGCCGGCTGCCTCGCGGCGTGGGTGAGTCGGCCGCTTACGTTGCCCTATCTGGTCTGGATCGCGCTCGGGGCGGTCGCATTGGTCGGCCTCGCCGCCGCGCCGGAGACGGCAGCGCCGACGACCAGTCGAGCTCCGTTCCCGGTCCGGCTTCCCGTGGCGGCAGGCGCGGCGACCCTTGCCGCCTTCGCTGCCAACGGGCTCTTCGCCGGACTGTCCGGACTGTTCCTCGCCACCACGCTTCACCGTCCCTCACACGCGCTTGCCGGCGCGACGCTGTTCGTCGTCTTCTCGGCAGGGGTAGTGTCCCAGCTCGCGACGGCAGGGCTGCGGGCGTCGCGCGTGTTCGCACTCGGCACGATCTCGATGCTCGTCGGTCTTGTGCTGCTCGTGACGGCCGTGCGCCTGTCGACCCCGAGCCTTGCGCTCTTTCTGATCAGCGGCGCCCTGATCGGTGCGGGCGCGGGTGCCGTCTTCAAAGGGACGACGGGCCTCGTGCTCGATGGGACGGCACCCGAGAACCGCGTGGCGATGACCGCAGAGTTGCTGATCGCGCTCTTCGTCGGGCTCTCGGTCCCCGTCGTCGGCGCCGGAG
>Ga0207708_10000367_pt1 | contig 35281 bp, 28 predicted proteins | sample KBSK5101metaG_FD_184340 | JGI IMG/M metagenome (GOLD analysis project Ga0207708, IMG submission 184340) | Corn, switchgrass and miscanthus rhizosphere microbial communities from Kellogg Biological Station, Michigan, USA - KBS K5-10-1 metaG... | ecosystem: Host-associated > Plants > Roots >... | reverse complement strand
ACCGGATACCTCACTGCCAGCAACAGCAACGCGTAAATGCTGTTTTTTTTGTCAGCGATGCGTCGACCACCGAGAAACAGCAGTGAACCAATTAATGCCAGTGCAGTTGTAAACGGATATCCCGAGGCTCGATAAGGCCGCGGCTTGTCCGGTTCACGGCGCCGCAAAACGAAGAGTGAAATAAACGAGAGGATGTAGTTCGCCACAAAGAAAAAGGCGAGCACTGTGATGACGCGTTCGAATCGTTGTCCGAAGACTATGAACAGCAGAGAAACCAGTGTGCTCAGGAGAAGTGATACAGTCGGCGTGCCGCCTTCGTTGACCACGGCGGCTTTTGTAGTAAACAGGCCGTCGCGGCTCATCGCGAAAACGACGCGCGTCGCCATCAAGTGCAGCGCGTTGATGGCGCTCAGCATTGAGGCAATTGTCAGGCAGCGGAAGATTATGTCGCCGTGTGCGCCGAAGATCACATTCGCTGCTTCACCGGCGGCAAACTCTTTACCGGCGATTTGAGACATGGGCAGAACGTAAAGCAACGACACGTTAACCAGCAAGTAAATCGCTGTTATTAAGAGCACGCCACCAAATAGTGAACGAGGAATATCGCGTCCCGAATGTTTCACCTCTTCCGAGAAATAGATCACGCCGGCCCAACCGTCATACGTGTAAATCGCAGATTGAAGCGAAACGATGATTGCGGAAAGAGTGATCGCAGTGGCCACATTAGATGAAGAGGTTGTCAGCGCGCCCTGGCCGCCGAACTTGAAGCCGGCAACGATCAACGCGAGAAAGGCGAGGGCCTTGATCAAGCTGGTGAAGTTTTGAGTATTACTGCCCCAAACAATTCCACGCCATTGCAACAGTGCGAAAAAGATTGCAACAGCGGCTGCAACTAGTGCGGCTTTCCCTTCGAGCGCGGGAAATAGAGCACCGCTGAACGTGCCGATCAGGAGTGACACCGCAGCGGTCGAACCACACGACGAGATCCAATCACTCCAACCGACAACAAAGCCCGCGTACTCACCGAGTGCGTAACGCGCGAAAACGTATTGTCCGCCTGAGCGCGGGAGCATGGCTCCCAGCTCGGCCAATGAAATCGCCCCGAGCAGTGCATAAATTCCACCGGCGAGCCACACGAGTAAAAACGGCGCAGGCGACGGCAGTTGCTCGGCGATCGTGCCTGGCCCTCGAAAAATCCCCGCGCCGATCGTATTCCCGATAATCACAGCCAACCCGAACCCGACACCGAGTACGCGCAACAGATGGCCGTGAGTTTTCATATGCACGATTATTTCTCTGCGTTCTCTGCGACCCTCTGTGTTCTCTGCGTGAAATGACTATCTCAACGCAGAGGGCCGCGGAGATACGCAGAGTCACGCAGAGACATCCGCGTGCAGCAAACGATGAAACAGATGTTCACCCGCTTCACGCCGCACCGACAGCCGGCCCGTCTTGTAAGCGCGCGAATTCAACCCACGCTGCACTGACTTACAAATCGCGACGTCCTCGTCCTGAATGCGCTGCCCCACTGCCACGCTCTCGAGATTTCTTTGCCGCGCTTCTTCACCCACCACATCCGGAAAATAGAAGTCGAAGATCACCTCGGTCTGGTCCACTCCGCGCGGAACGACGAGATTCGTATCCATCACGCCGTCGTACCAGTTGATCATGAAGTTTGGATAGATCCAGTAGTAAAGCGCGCGGTCGCCTTTTCTCACCGCGCCTGTTTGCGTCTCGGCGCCTTCACTTACGATCGGGCTCCACTGCAGGCAATGTCGCTCGCCGTTCTCGATCATGTAGTTGCTGTAATCGAGCACGCTGTCGAGTCCCTTGTGCAGGTAAGGCACGTGATAACCACCGTCGAGATAGTTGTCGACAAACACTTTCCAGTTGCAGTCGAAATTGTAATGGCGCCGTTCGAACCAGTACAGATTGGGTAGTTGCAGTTGACTAATTTGCCCGATCAGATCGGCGCCAAGGAAATCGTTTAGAGATGGTCCATGAGCCAATCTGACAAACAACCAATTCTCCCATTCACTGAATTCCACCGGGATGAGACCGTTCTGCGCGCGGTCGAAGTTACACACACCTGAGAAGTCGGGCGTGCCTTTCAACTCACCTTCGAGAGAATACGTCCAACCGTGATACGGACAGCGAAGTTGCGCAGCCTTGCCTTGCGGCTCAGTCATCACGGCCGCTGCATGATGGCGGCAAACGTTGAAGAAAGCACGCAGTACGCCGTCGTTTCCGCGAACGATCACGATCGGCTCGCCCGCGATGTCGGTCGTGACGTAATCCCCCGGCTCGCGCACCTGGTAAATGCGTCCGGCGAGTTGCCACGAGCGCGCGAAGACGTTTTTCAGTTCCAGTTCGTAGAAGTCTTTGCTGGTGTACCACGAGGATGGGATGGTCGAGGCGTACTCGAGAGGAAGATCCGGCTCGTACTCGCCCACGATCTGCTTGAGTTGCGAGTTCATGCGATCGGTGTTGCTGTCTTGCGTTTGGGATTGAAGAACGGTGTCTTCACGACCGTGGCCCGCACCTGGTGCCTGACGGCTTCGACTGTGATCTCAAACTGCAATCGCGTGCCTGGACGAGTGTAACCGCGCGCGACGGTGGCGAGCGCGATCATGCGCTTGAGTGTTGGCGACCACGTGGTTGTCGTCGCCTTGCCCACTTGAATGCCTTCTTTGTAAACCGGCACGGCAACTCGCGAGGCCATTGGTGAAACAGCGGGCGGCAAGCCGACCGCCTCGTAGATTGATTCAACTTGCGGCCAGTCAATCTCGAGGCCGACAATCTCGCGCGCGTGCCCGCGTTTGTGTTCTTCGATCAATGCCGCCTGGCCCACGAAACGATTCTTGTCCAGGTTTACGAGCCGGCCCAGACCCATTTCGAAGGGTGAGTAGCGTTGCTCATCAACGAGCGCCTTCTTGCTGCTGTTGAAGTCGACCTCGATCAACAACAGACCTGCTTCGACACGCGCCACGTCGAGCGCAAGCATCCCCGCGGGATGAATATCAAAGGCGCGGCCCGCTTCCATCAACGCATCCCACACGCGGACCGCTTTGTCCGATGCAATCCAGACCTCGTAACCAAGATCGCCCGTATATCCGGTACGCGAAATCTCGACCGGCACCCCCGCGATGCTGCCTTTCGTCACGCGAAAGTATTTCAGGTTTGCAATGTCAGCATCTTCGACGAGACTCTTCAGCAGTCGCCCCGAAGTCGGTCCTTGCAGCGCGAGTGCGGAGACGCTTTCGGAGATATCTTCGATGTGAATGTCCATCCCGGAGGCGTTCTGTGTAAACCACCGTAGGCTCGGATCGGCTGCAGTCCAACGATAAGTATTCTCCTCGAGACGAGAAACCGTGCCATCGTCAATCACTTTCCCACGCTCGTCGCACCAGGGCGTATAGACCACCTGGCCCACCGCTACCTTGCGCATATCCCGCGTGATGATGCGATCGACGAGTCGGGTCGCATCTTTTCCAGTGAGCCGGTATTTGAACAGTGGCGAGATATCGATCAACGCCGCCGCATTGCGTATAGCGTTGTATTCATGTTCGTGATGCGGCTCGTAGGAACTGACGGCATAGTAACCAGACCACTCGCGATAGCTTAGACTCTCGCAGAGCGGGAACGTGCGTTCGTGAAAAGCGGTTCCGATAGGCATGTGAACTATTTTAGCCCCGGATAACGCGGATAGCCGCGAATCAGATCAGATCTGTGTTCATTCGTGGCTTTACTGGTCCGTTTGTCAGGGCGAGCGATTATAAGTATGCTAGCGCGCCGGGAGCAAATTTCAAATGAGTACCAGCGGCAAAGAACTTTTGAAGTCGTTTGATCTTCTACCGGAAATCGAAAAACGCGAGGTCGCCTCTGAGATCATCCGTCGCGCCTTTCGTCCTGAACGCGAGACGGAGTTGGACGAGGTAGAACTGGAAAAACTCTATGCCAGTTTTGCCGACGAAGACCGCGCGTTAGCCGAAGAAGGCATGGAGAACTATGAACGAGATCTGACCATCGAGGACGCTTCATGACGGTCAGACGTGGGGAGATTTGGCTCGCGAACCTCAATCCAATACGTGGTTCTGAACAGGCTGGCACTCGTCCGGTTTTGATCTTCCAAAACGATAAATTAAACAAGTTCACAACTACTTTTCTCTCGATTCCTCTCACGACTAATCTCCGGCGAACTGCTTTACCTTCTTGTCTGGCCATTCCTCAAGGTGAAGGCGGCCTGACGCACGACTCGGTTGCTCTCTGTCATCAGTTGCGAGTATTGGACCGGGCGCGATTGCTGAAAAAGCTAGGAGTTGTGAATGAGGTGACTCTGACAGCACTCGAAAGTATTGTGATGTTTACTACCGGAATCGTTTAGAGTTCGGATTCAAAGACGCATGAATAGCAAATACGACGTCGTCGTCATCGGGGGCGGGCATAACGGTCTGGTGAATGCCGCTTACCTGGCGCGCGCAGGGAAAAAGGTGCTGGTGCTGGAGCGCCGGCACGTGCTGGGCGGGGCGGCGGTGACGGAGGAGGTGTTTCCCGGGTTCAAGTTTTCTGTCTGTTCGTATGTCGTTTCCCTGCTCAGACCCGAGATCATTCGCGAGCTCGACTTGCCGCGCCATGGCCTCGAGATTCTGCCACTCGACGGCACCTTTACGCCGATGCCGAACGGCGACTATCTCTGGCGCGTAAACGATCACGCTCGCACACGTCGCGAGATCGCGCGTCACTCACGACTGGATGCCGAGGCTTACGACGAATACGGCAAAGCCATGATCGAGATGGCCCACTTCGTGAAGCCGATCATGAGCATGACGCCTCCGGATCCGACGACGCTCGATCCCAAGGGCTGGAAAAACCTAGCGTTCCTCGGCCGGCGTTTTCAAAAACTCTCCGACGACGACAAGTACAATCAGGTGCAGTTGATGACCATGAGCGCGGTCGACTTTCTCGACCAATGGTTTGAGACCGACGTTCTCAAGGCGACGATGTCGGCCTCCGGTATCATCGGCACTTTTCTCGGCGTGCGCTCGCCGGGCACTGCTTACGTGTTGCTGCATCACTACATGGGCGAGATCGATGGCGCGTTTCGTTCGTGGGGTTTTGCTCGCGGAGGCACCGGCGCGATCTCAAACGCGATCGCGGATGCGGCGCGTGAAGCCGGAGTCGAGATTCGCATCGACGCGCCCATCGAAAAAATTCTGCTGAAGAATGGTCGAGCGACTGGAGTGGTACTCAAGAATGGCGACGAGATCCACGCCGGCGTGGTTTCGTCGAGCGTCGATCCGCGTTTGACCTTCATGAAGATGATCGGCGAAGAGCACTTGCCCGACGACTTCTGCACGGATCTCAAGCGTTACAAGTATCGCGGCTCGTCAGGAAAAGTGAATCTCGCGCTCGACGGCTTGCCGGATTTCAAGTCGTTGCCTGGACCGGGAGCACACTTGCGCGGCGCGATCTCGATCTCGCCCAGCGTCGAATACATGGAGCGCGCTTACGATGAGGCGAAGTACGGACGTTTTTCGCGGCGGCCTTACATCGACATGGTGATTCCGAGTTTGACCGATCCTTCAGTCGCGCCGCCGGGCAAACACGTGATGTCATGCTTCGTGCAATACGCGCCGTACAACCTGAAGGAAGGAAACTGGGATGAGAAGCGCGAAGAGTTTGGTGACACGGTGGTCGATACGATTGCAGAACACGCTCCGAACATTCGCAATCTGATTCGCGATCGTCAGGTGGTGACGCCACTCGATCTCGAGCGCGAGTTTGGCTTGTCTGAAGGAAATATTTTTCAGGGCGAGCTGACGCTCGAACAGCTTTTCTTTTTGCGGCCCGCACCGGGCTGGGCGCAATATCGCACGCCGATAAAGAACTTGTACATGTGCGGCTCGGCGACGCATCCGGGGGGCGGCATCATGGGCGCGCCGGGTCGCAACGCCGCACTGCAAATGCTGAAGGATATTTAGCCGCGGATAACACGGATGAAAAATCCGGATTAAATCTGTGTCATCCGTGGCCAAAACAAACTGAATGGCCTACGACGTAACGATTATTGGCGCCGGACACAACGGTCTTGTCGCCGCTGCCTATCTCGCGAAGAGCGGGTTAAAGACGCTCGTGCTCGAACGTCGTGAAGTTGTCGGCGGCGGCGCGGAGTTGGATCATGCGACTGGTCCATTCTCCCAACAAATTGCCACTGATCTAAATCTCAAAATCGAATTCATCACACCCAAAGTCCGAGTGCTCGCATTGTCAGATGACGGGCGATCAATTTCTATTTACAACGATGACGTCGAATCGACTGTCAGGGAGATCGAAAAGTTTTCCGCGAAGGATGCGAAGAGTTATCCCGAGTTTGTCGAGACTTTCGCGCGGATTGGCCGTGTGCTGGCGCCACTGCTTTCAATGACACCGCCATCGATCGATCAGCCGGCGAAGGGAGACGTGTGGCAGCTTGGAAAAGTTGGACTCGCGTTTCGCAAGCTGGGCAAGAAGGATGAGTACCGGCTCTTGCGTTGGGGGCCGATGGCGGTTGCCGATCTTGTAAGTGAGTGGTTCGAGACAGAGTTATTGCGAGCAACAGTGGCAGCGCGCGGAATTCACGGAGCGTTTGCCGGCCCATGGTCCGCGGGCACGAGTCTTGGTTTGTTGTGGCAGGCGGCCATGGATGGGAGCGCGATTGGACCATCGACGTCTGTGAAGGGCGGCATTGGCGCGCTCACAAAGGCACTCGCCGATGCAGCGACAAGCGCCGGGGCTGAAATACGCACCGGGGCGGAAGTCACGCGCATTGAAGATAGCCACGTGATGCTGCGGAGCGGTGAACCATTCGAGGCGCGAGCGGTAGTGTCAAACGCCGATCCGCGGACGACGTTTCTGAAGTTGCTCGATCCGGTCGAACTCGATCCGAATTTCCTTTCGAAGCTGCGCAATTATCGCGCGACGGGAGTCGTGGCAAAGATCAATCTGACACTTTCGGGTTTGCCGGACTTTCGCGGTGTTGATGACCCGGCGAAACTGTCGGGACGGATTCATATTGGCCCGGAGATCGATTATCTCGAGCGGGCTTTTGATGCGTCGAAGTACGGCGAGTTTTCTCGCGAGCCTTATCTTGATATCGTGATGCCCTCGCCGAACGTGATGTCGATACACGCGCAGTTTGCGCCGTACAAGTTGAAAGAAGGCGATTGGACCACGCGACGCGATGAGTTTGCGAACAACGTGATCGCACACTTGGAAAAATACGCGCCGGGTCTCCGCGATTTGATTGATACAGTCGAGGTGATCACGCCGCGCGATCTCGAAGAAACTTACGGTCTCAGCGGTGGGCACATTCATCACGGCGAACAGACGCTCGATCAATTCTTCACTTTCCGGCCGTTGATCGGCTGGGCGCAATATCGTACGCCGCTCAAACGGCTATACCTCTGCGGCGCGGGCACGCATCCCGGCGGCGGCATCACCGGCTTACCGGGCGCGAACGCGGCGCGTGAAATCGCGCGCGACTTCAAGGCGGGCAAAGTATGATCAAGCGAAGTTTCGCAAGCGACAACAATGCCGGTGTTCATCCGGAAATCATCGAAGCCGTCAAAGCTGCGAATGAAGGTCACGTGCTTGCGTACGGCGGCGATCCATTCACTGAGCGCGCTGTAAAGTTGTTTCAGAAACACTTCGGTCGCGACATTGCCGTCTATTTTGTTTTCGGCGGAACGGGCGCGAACGTGCTTGGATTGAAGGCGATTACGAAATCACACCAGGCGATCATTTGTGCTGATACCGCACACCCGAATACCGACGAATGTGGCGCACCGGAGAAGTACACCGGCTGCAAATTGCTGGACCTTCCCACGCCTGATGGCAAACTTCGCATTGAACAACTCAAGCCGTTGCTGCACGGCATCGGCGTCGAACACTACGTGCAGCCGGCTGTGATCACGATCTCGCAAGCTACCGAGATGGGCACCGTCTACACGAAGAAAGAGTTGAAGACGCTTGCCGGTTTCGCTCACGAGCATGGAATGCTGTTGCACGTCGATGGTGCGCGTCTCTCGAATGCGGCAGTGAGTTTGGATGCGAGTTTGAAAGAGATCACCGCGGATGTTGGCGTTGATGTGCTGTCGTTCGGCGGGACAAAGAACGGCATGATGTACGGTGAGGCAGTGGTCTTCTTGGATCCGAAGCTCGCGGCCGACTTCAAATACATTCGCAAGCAAGGCATGCAACTGCCGTCGAAGACGCGCTTCATCGCGGCTCAGTTTGAAGCGATGCTGACCGGGAACTTGTGGCGGCGCGGTCCTGAGCACGCGAACCGTATGGCGCAGTTGCTGGCGGACGAGCTCAGGAAGTTGCCGCAGATCAGGATCACGCAACCGGTGGAAGCAAACGGCGTCTTCGCGGTGGTACCGAGAGAGTACATTCCGGCGTTACAGAAGAAGTATTTCTTCTACGTTTGGGACGAAGAGATTTCGGAAGTGCGGTTTATGGCGTCGTTTGATACGACGGAAGACGACATTCGCGACTTTGTTGCGTTTGTGCGAAAGACTGTTAAATAAAGAAGTTTCACGCAAAGCCGCAAAGTTAGGACGCAAAGGCGCAAGCTAAATTTTCTTTGCGCCTTTAGCTTGGATCTTTGCGCCTTTGCGTGAAAAAACCCTCCGCTGCAATTACAATCAGCATCATCCAAAACACATACCTGATACGATAGAGCGCAGCCGCGTTAACGACCACCAGCCCAAGCGCTAACAACCCGACAGCGGCGATCAGAAACACGAACCACATCTTCAAGTTTCGCCTGTCGCGCCAGAGGCAAGAGGCGACCGCGAGATAGAGAAAATACATCGCGAGTGTCTCTGCTCCGCTCAATAAGCGACCAGTGCGGCCATAACTGCCCGACTCAACCCACAGCTTCGGAAACGGAGCGAAGAATCCGATCACGAGAGCGCGCGGAACGTACCTCACGATATCGCCGGGACTTTGGAACTGTACGTCGCGATCTATATTCGAGGCCTGAGACGTGTAAGAACGAAAACCGGAGCGACGCCCCGCAAGTTGTCTAATTGTCCTGGTCCAAATACCTTCATGTGTAACCGGTTGCGAAGTCGAAGGAATCGCCAACGGAGTGACTGGCGATCTTACGCCGGGCAGGCTGGTGCTTTCGAACCGCGACGGCACGAGAAGGACTGCCGCGATGATGATCACCAGCGCGATTGCGTTTCCGATTATGAACCGGTGAACAATTCGTGCTATGAGCAGCACGACCGTCAATGCGATGGCAACGAGCACCATGTTCCACATGTTTCCGCGAACGAGCCAGAACAGTGTCACGATCGCCGCACCGCCAACTCCGAGCGCTATGCTCGGGCCTAACGGGAACTCGCGGCTCAACAGCAACGTCAGCAGCAGCACCAGCGATAGGAAACATGCAATCGATATCGGATCTCGGATTAGTTGGGTTGAGTGAAACAGGAACGACGGCCAGAGTGCTACGATCGTCGCCGCTACAAAGCCAGCGCGTAGGTCAAAAATCTCGCGACCCAAAAAGTAGATACAGCTCAGGATCGCAAGATAGAAAACGAGATTCAGTGGCTCGGCGCCGAGAATGTTATGGCCCAGGAGTCTTCCGAAAGTGGCGAATGAGAGTGAGTAAAGACGGCTGTGAAACGGCGCTTTCGTATTCAGCCACGCGCCGATGCCGTTGGTCTGCAATTCATCAGCGAGGTTGCTTGCCACTTGCTGATAACTTGCTCCGTCAATCGCGAAAGTTAGACCAGTGCCGTTTTCGTCGAACGTGTTTGGCAGCAGTTGAAAATGACCGACGATGAAAATTGCCATGGACAGCGTGACATGGACCACAGCGGCCAGGATCAGGTATCGAAGTATGGCGTGCTTCATCGTAGGTGCGCATCGTAGAATAACCCACAGCTTACACGGATGACATTTTTATTGAGCATAGATGTCGGCACCTCCGGCGTGCGCGTAGCCTTGTTCGACGAGCGCGGCGCCTCCGTGCCTGGGGCGCAAACGCGTAACCGCCGCGCTTTCACTACTGTCTCCGACTTTGCCGAGCTCGATGCCGATCAGATCGTCGCGGAAGTTATCGAAACTATCGATGAGTTACTCGCGAATTCCGCCAGACAAATCGATTTAATCGCGATCTCCGCTTTCTGGCACAGCTTGATCGGCATCGATGCGAACGGTCTTCCAACTACTCCACTTTTAACCTGGGCCGACACTCGCGCCGCGCGATTCGCAACAGCGTTACGCGAGAATTTCGACGAGCGCGAGATTCACGCGCGCACGGGGTGTCGTTTCCATCCGAGTTACTGGCCCGCGAAGCTGCACTGGCTCAAACATGAGCATCGCGAGAAATTTCTCAAAACACGTCATTGGCTCGGGTTTGCGGAATATCTTTGCCTGCGATTATTCGGAGAGCGTGCGACATCGATCTCGATGGCGTCTGCGACGGGCTTGTTCAATCAACGCGAGTGCGATTGGGATTGGAATCTTGTTCGAGACCTCGATATCTCTGAGGAGGCACTGCCCGCGATCAGTCCGCAGATAAATGCGCCACTGTCCGACTCGTTCGCATCACGCTGGCCCACACTCGCTGAAGCACGACTCGTCACAATCGTTGGTGATGGCGCGGCAAACAACATCGGCGCCGGTTGTAGTACCAAAGATCGGATCGCATTGATGATCGGCACGTCCGGTGCGATGCGAGTGGTGTTCGCCGGTGATCCGCCGGCCGAGCTTGCGCCCGCGTTATGGAGCTATCGCGTGAATCAGCAGCGCGTAGTTGTTGGAGGCGCGCTATCGGATGGTGGCGGTCTCGTACAATGGATGGCCGACTCCCTGAAGTTCGATCAGACTGAACTCGCGGCGCTCGAGCCTGATGCGCATGGCTTAACAGTGCTGCCATTCTGGTCCGGCGAGCGAAGCCCCGGCTGGTCCAGTGATGCACGCGGTGGCATCTTTGGTTTAAGACAAAAGACGACGCCGGGCGAGATCGTGCGCGCAACGCTCGAGGCGATCGCGTACAGGTTCGCATTGATCGCTCGTGCGCTCGACGAGGTTGCGCCAAACGCGACTATCTTCGCCTCAGGCAATGCACTGCGGTCGTCGCCAGTGTGGTTGCAGATCATCGCGGATGTTTTAGGCCGGCCTTTGCTGTTCGGCGGCACCGCCGAAGCATCGATCCGCGGCGCTGCCTTGCTTGCGCTGGAAGCGGTGGGCAAAATAGGAACCATTGAGGAAGATTCAATCGCAATCGAACAGGTGTTCGAGCCTGACCTGTCGCGACACGCTTGCTATCAGCAGGGTCTCGCACGCCAGGAAGAACTTTATCGACGACTTTGAAGCAGTTTCACGCAAAGGCGCAAAGGAGGACGCAAAGCCGCAAACAGAACCAGTTTGTCCTTTGCGGCTTTGCGTCCTCCTTTGCGCCTTTGCGTGAAACCTTTTCCAAGAACAGGAAACCATAGCTAATGAGCGCGCCAGTGCAGAAAGAAAACTCCAACACCAATCCCGAACTCGATCAACTCTGCATCAACACCATTCGTGCGTTGTCGCTCGACGCCGTGCAAAAGGCAAACTCCGGCCATCCTGGACTGCCGCTTGGCGCAGCGCCGATGGCTTACGTGCTTTGGACGCGTTTTCTGCGACACAATCCGCACAATCCCAAGTGGGAGAATCGAGATCGCTTTCTGCTCTCCGCGGGCCACGGTTCGATGTTGCTCTACTCGTTGCTGCATCTAACCGGCTACGATCTTCCTCTCGATGAACTGAAAAACTTCCGGCAGTGGGGCTCAAAGACGCCCGGTCATCCCGAGTACGGACTCACGCCCGGCGTTGAGATCACCACCGGCCCGCTGGGCCAGGGCTTTGCGAACGGCGTCGGCATGGCCATGGGCGCCGCTCATCTCGGCGCGAAGTTCAACAAGGAAGGCCTTCCGGTCATCGATCATTACGTGTACGCGATCGTTTCGGACGGAGATCTGATGGAAGGCGTTGCTTCTGAAGCAGCTTCACTGGCCGGTCACCTCAAGCTCGGCAAGTTGATCTATCTCTACGACGACAATCACGTCACGATCGAAGGTTTCACGAGTCTCGCGTTTAGCGAAGACGTGCCGAAGCGTTTCGAAGCATACGGCTGGCACACACGCACAGTCACTGACGGCAATAACCTTGACGACATCGAAGCCGCGATTCGCGAAGCGCAGTCAATCACTGACAAGCCGAGCCTCATCTCGGTTAAGACAGTTATCGGTTTTGGCATGCCGACGCAGGGCACGCGCAAGGCTCACAGCGACGCGCCGGGCGAAGATGCGGTCAAAGAAACAAAGCGGCATCTCGGCTGGCCCGAGGACAAACAGTTTTACATTCCCGACGAGGCTCTCGCGCACTTCCGCGAAGCGATTCAACAGGGGGAACAGTTTGAAGCCGAGTGGCATGAGCTTGTTAATAACTACGAACAGAGCCATTCGGAAGAAGCAAAGACTTTTCGCACGACGATGAGTGGCGAATTGCCGGAAGGTTGGGAAGATCACCTGCCGAAGTTTGAAGACGCAAAACCGGTGGCAACGCGTGTCGCGAGTGGCGAGGTAATCAACGCACTCGCGCCGGTAATGCCGATGCTCATCGGCGGCTCTGCCGATCTCGGCGTCTCAAACAACACCGACATCAAGGAGGGTGGCAGTTTTGAAGCGGGAACTTACGATGGGCGCATACTCCACTTCGGCGTTCGCGAACACGCGATGGGATCGACGATGACGGGCATCTCGCTGAACGGTGGTTTGATTCCGTATGGCGGAACGTTCCTGACGTTCTCTGACTACATGCGACCGGCAATCCGTCTCGCAGCGCTCTCGGAAGTGCAAGTCATTTACGTTTTCACGCACGACTCGATCGGGCTTGGTGAAGATGGACCAACACATCAACCCATCGAACATCTCGCAGCGTTGCGCGCGATCCCGCACCTGTTTGTGATTCGTCCGGCGGACTCGGCGGAAGTGAGCGAGGCATGGCGCATAGCGATACTGCGTCGTAGCGCGCCGACAGCGCTCGCGTTGACGCGACAGAAAGTGCCGGTGATCGACCGGAAGAAGTTTTCGAAAGCGGATGGTTTGCGACGCGGAGCTTATGTGCTCGCTGATACGGAAACGCCGCGGCTAATCCTGATTGCAACCGGGTCCGAGGTTTCGCTTGCGCTGGAAGCCCGGGAAAGATTAGAAGCGGAAGGGGTGCCTACACGAGTTGTGTCGATGCCTTGTTGGGAATTGTTTGACGAGCAACCGCAGGCGTATCGAGATGAGGTCTTGCCACCGGCAATCAACGCGCGGCTCGCGGTTGAAGCGGGTGTCAGGCAGGGTTGGGATCGATACGTTGGACCATCGGGCGACGTGGTGTGTCTCGATCGGTTTGGAGCATCGGCGCCGGGTGAGGTTGCGTTGCGCGAACTGGGATTCAACGTTGATAACATCTTGAAGCGCGCCCGAGCGCTACTTTGAGATCCATCCACAGATTACACAGAAAATAATCTGTGTAATCTGTGGATAACACTAACATGCGTATAGCGATTGCCGCGGATCATGCTGGTTACCCGCTCAACGAGCGAGTCATCGAAGAACTGCGCACCGCCGGTCATGAGCTGCTTGATTTCGGCACTCATGATGGCTCCGTTCCCGACGATTATCCTGATTACGCAAAACAGGTTGGTGAGGCAATTCAGAAGAGTGATGCCGAGATCGGGCTGTTGATCTGCGGCAGCGGTGTCGGTGCTGCTGTCGCTGCCAACAAACTCTATGGCATCCGCGCCGCACTTTGCGGTGACACTTACTCCGCGCATCAATCACGCGAACACGACGACTGTAACGTGCTGTGTCTCGGCGCCCGTGTCGTTGGAGTTGAGCTCGCGCTCGACATCGTCCGCGCATTTGTGGGCGCGCGGTTTACGGGTGAAGAACGACACCGGCGCCGACTCGCAAAGATTCAGGCTCTCGAAACAAATCGCAACGCGCCCGGCAACACCTGAAACTGCACGGGGGTCACCCCACGCACGTTTCCATCGGCTTCCAACGGCATCGCATCCTGCAATAACAGCGTATCGATCCGCACGATTGTGCCCTGCGTGATCGTGACCTTCGGGTTCTTGACGTGACCGCCAGTGTGTATACGTGACAACTCTGTCACTACATTTGCACGCGACAATCCGGACGCCGTGATCACGTCCAGCTTGCCATCATCGATACTCGCATCGGGCGACAACATCATCCCACCGCCTGCGTAAAGCGCGTTAGCGACAGCGACCAGATTCATTGGACCATCGGCTACGGTACGTCCATCCACCGTGACTATCACGCGTCGCTCGCGCCACGCGGCCAACGCACCAACGGCCGCAAACACGAAACGAAACTCACCCGAGAAGTTGCGCATAAACTTCCCCTGCGAAGCGACGCGGCCCGCCGTTTCGCCACCAATTCCCATCGTCGATGCATTGAGACAGATGAAAGGCTTTTCGTAACCATTGCAACGTCCGTAAAGGACGTCGATCTGGCGTGCGGGAACAGGTGAAATCACAGTTTTGATCCACTCCTGCAACGGCGCGCGACGACCGTAAAGTCCACGAGCAAAATCATCCCCGGTTCCAGCCGGAAGGACGGAGAGCGTTGCGGAAGGATTGATCGCGGTGGGCAGCACGTCGAGATCGTTGTTGAACTCGAAGAAGCCTTCGGCGACTTCGCTGAGCGTGCCGTCACCACCAACGACAACAATAGACTGAATGCCCGACTTTAACGCCGCACGCGTCTGTGAGGTAGCGTCACCGGGAGCTTTCGTTTCGTGTGCCTGGTACTCAATGCCTGCCGCATCGAGTTGTTTTTTGATTGTGGGCCAAACACGACGTGCCTTGGCAGCGGCGTGGTTGATGATTAGGAGGGTTCGCATGAAGCCATCCACAGATTACACCGATTCTGTGTAATCTGTGGATGGATGACGATCTTATAAGCCGCGAGCTCGAGCACGACTCGCCGCCTGCGCTAACTCGCGTGCGCGAGGCATGGCATCGACAGCGCGCGCGATCTGCGGGTCGCCGTCGTTGAATACCTGCGTCGCGGTCCGGTAACCATAAGCTGCTGACAGGATGTTGTAGCGCAACTGTCTTTCCGCGTAAGTCCGCGACTTGTCGAGCTGGTCCGCCGTCACCTTGAAGATCGGCTTATCAGTCGCAAACTTCTTCAACGCGCGGAACAGGTTGTCAGTTACAGGATAATCATTGTCCACGAGATCGTGGTCAAACTCGATCGCGCGTTGAACTTTGTAGTCCTCAAACGCAGCGACTTTTCCGGCCGTCAGATCGAGCGAGAACGCAAAGAGAACGTCGCGCAGGTGTCGTTCAGCCGCCGAGATCGTGCCGGGCTTAACAACTTCGTCCGGTGAAATGCCGCCGCCGCCATAAACCGCGCGGCCGGTATCAGTATGGCTTTCCGGGCCGCTTTGCGGGTTGGCTTGATTGCTCTTATCAGCTGCCAGACCGCCTGGGAAGTAGTAGTTGTAGAAACCGCCGTTCGAATAGTCGCGTTGAATCAGGCGACCCGAAGGCGTGTAGTATTTGGCAATCGTCAACAGCAATGCCGAGTCGTAATCCAACTGGAATGGAAACTGTACGAGACCCTTTCCAAACGTCGTCTCACCGACGATGAGCGCGCGATCGTGATCCTGTAGCGCGCCGGCAACGATTTCTGCTGCCGAGGCCGTCTCACCATTAACCAGCACTACAACCGCGACGCTATCCGGGGTTTCATTCACTGCCGCGTACGACTGCGAGCTGTCGCGAAAACGTCCTTTTTGCGAAACGATCATCTGCCCGCGTTGCAGGAAAGTGTTCGCAACGCGAACCGCCTGGATTAGCAGGCCACCGCGATTGCCACGCAGGTCGAGCACGAGCATATTCATGCCCTTGCCGTGCAGAAACTTGAGCGCCTGATCAAACTCATCCGCAGTCGTCAGGTTGAAACCGCCGGTCATCGCAACGTAACCGACGCCCGGATGCAGCATGTAAGCCTGTGCGATTGAAGGCAGCGAAACGGCGTCGCGAACGATGTTTACGGTTTCCGACTGTTTCGTCGCCGGACGCTCAACAGTGACTTTGACGGTCGTGCCGCGCGGTCCGAGCAAAAACTTCCGCACTTCCGGATACGTCTTGCCCACCATCGAAGTGCCGTCAACAGCCGTAATGCGGTCGCCAAACCGCAAGCCGGCACGCGCTGCGGGCGAATCAGGGAAGGTGGCGCGAATGTAGGTGTTGACGTCATTACCTTCGCGCAGGTCTTCGATAGTCGCGCCGATACCGAAGTATTCGGAGCGTTGCTCGGTGCGGAAGGATGCGTATTCAATCGGGTCGAAGTAAGTCGAGTGCGGGTCCAGCACGCTCAGCATGCCGCTAATCGACGACTTGAAGATTGTGTTGTAGTCGAGTTTCCGGCCGTCGATGTAGTTTGACTGAATGACCGACAGCGCTTCGTTGAGATCGCTTTTGATCGTCGACCCCGAAGCAGTGGTCCTGCCGGTGGTAGTGACGCCGGGTGTTGATCGGTCGGGAGTTGTTGCCCGCCGGGCTGATCTATTCTGTTGGGCGATAATCAATGCGGGAACTGCCAGGGCTAAAACGAGGAATAGAATTCCCGGGGCAAAAGACCTTTTTCTCACGCAACCCTCCTAAAAACCTGTATCTCGCTGGGTTCTAACCGTCGGGCCGGGTTTCGGTAGGAAACACGGGACGCCAGAATAACACGAAGCACCAAACGTTTTGAATGTACGATAGGGTGTCTGACGAAGTTTTGTGATGCTGCAAATTGATATTTCGTCGCCTAAGGTCCTGTAGGACTTATTGGACCTATTTGTTTTATTATGGCGCGCAAGCTCTCGCACGACAGTTCGACGGAGGATCTTGAATGCCCACGACATTGAAACGGGACAGTCTGTTGTCTTTTGCCAATTCGCACCGGGAGGAGTTTGAAACAGTCCTGCAGCGTTTCGTTGAGACCCCGACAGTTTCTGTCGATCCAGGTCACGCGGAAGACATCAGAAAAGGCGTCGATCTCACGGTCGCCACAATCGAGGGCTACGGCGGCAAAGTCGAGGTTTACAAGGCTGAAAAGGGAAATCCGGTCATTCACGGCGTGTTTGGTAACGACACCAGCCGTCCGACAGTCACGGTCTACAACCACATCGACGTTCAACCCGCTTCAAAAGAAACTGAACCGTGGGATACCGAGCCGTTTGTGTTCACGAAAAAGGGTGACACTTACTACGGCCGCGGCACAACCGACGATAAAGGACCGGCGCTCAGCGCACTCTTCGGCGCACGCGCCGCGATCGAGGCTGATGTTCCGGTAAACATTCGTTTCCTTTGGGAGTTTGAAGAAGAGATCGGCTCGCCAAATTTCGAGAAGATCATTTCCAAAGCCGCCCCGAATCTGCGCACGGACTCAGTGGTCGTTTCCGATACGGTTTGGGTCTCGCGTAACCGGCCCGCGAGTTCCGCAGGACTGCGCGGTCTGCTCGGTTTTATTCTGACCCTCGAAACGGGAACGACGGATACGCACTCGGGCGAAACGGGCGGCGCCTCGCGCAACCCGATCGCGGAGTTGATGCAGGTTCTTTGCGACATCTACGATGTCCGAACCGGCAAAGTAAAAATCAAAGGTTTTTACGACGACGTGATTCCGCCGTCGAAAAAAGAGCTGCAAGACTGGGCAAACAGCGGCTTCACTACGCAGGCGTTCAAGAAGGCGCATCACTTGAAGAAAATGCGTTCGGAAGATCCGCTCGAGGTGATGAAGCGCATCTGGGGCATGCCGACGCTGGAAGTTCACGGCGTAGTTGGCGGCTATCAGGGACCGGGATTGAAATCGATTGTGCCGCCGCGGGCGGAGTTGAAGGCGTCGTGCCGGCTGGTGCCCGTGCAGGATCCCGCGAAGATCAAGAAACTGATTGCCACGGCAGTGAAGGAAAGAAACCCGGACGTGAAGGTTCAGTTTGAACATGCCGCGCCCGCGTTTCGAACCGTGCTCGAAGGTGAGCTACCGCAGGCTCTGAAGCGCGCGATCAAGTTTGCGTTTGGGCGCGATGCGGTTTTCGTGCGCGACGGTGGGACGATTGGCGCGATGACGAGTATCGAGAAGGTGATGCGATGTCCGGTGCTATTTCTCGGATTGTCGCTGCCCGAGCATGGTTATCACGCGCCGAATGAGAATTTCGATTGGCAGCAGGCATCGGGCGGAATGGTGGCGTTTGCGAAGTATTTCGAAGAGATCGCGAACCTTAACCACAGTTAACCACAGATTACACAGATAAAAATCCGATTAAAAAATCTGTGTAATCTGTGGCTAAACTAGATCAAGCAACTGAGGCGTTCTTCGTTCAGTGCGACGAAGCCGGCTTTTTCATAGAAGGTGCGGGCTTCGGGGTTTTCGAGGTGTACCGCGACGTCAATGCGCGTCACGGCCTCTTTTCGTAGTTGGTCCTTGAGCTGGTTCAACATCTCAGAACCGATGCCCTTGCCGCGTCGATCGGGCTTAACGGAAACATCGTCGAGTTTCGCGACCACTGCTCCCATCGAGGTCGAGATCGCGTAACACACCACGCAAATACCCGCCACGCCATTCTCGTCATAAGCCATCCAGACGAACCCGAGCTCCGGGTGCTCCAGGAACAGATCGAGCGCGTTGTTCAGTCCTTTCACACCGAGGTCGCCGTACGCCTGGCTGCTCGCGAGATAGTGTTCGTCGGCCGTAAGAAAGTCGCTGAGCATATGAAACGCGTCAGGCACATCCGCCGCGTTCATTTTTCGGCAAGTAATCACGCCGCCAATGATGCCATATCTCTCGCGGATGCTATAATCCAGCCTCCGCATTCGAGTAATTCCATCCCAATTTGACGAAGGTCAGGAGCCATGAAAAAGACCGCCACTTTGTTCGCCACCGCCTTGTTTCTTTTCACTGCAATTTCGACGTTTGGACGCGAAGCGCGCCTCGTGCGCTATCCGCATTATCACAACGGTCGCATCGTCTTCACTTATCTCGGAGACATTTGGACCGCTGATGAAAACGGCCAGAACGTGCAACGTCTAACCGTCAACCGCGCGCGCGACGTTTACGGACGCTTCTCTCCCGACGGGAAGTGGATCGCGTTCTCGAGCGAGCGTAACGGCAATCTCGACGTCTACCTGATTCCATCCGGCGGCGGGAACGTGAAACAGTTAACCACCCACTCCGCCGACGACATCGTGCTCGGATGGTCCAACGATTCACGCTCGGTCCTGTTCAGCAGCAATCGTGGCGAAGACTTCACGGCGCAGCTTTATCTCGTCAGCGTCGATGGCGGCATGCCGTGGAAGGCCGGCACTGACATGGGCGTGCAGGCGTCGTATTCGCCGGATGGAAAGCGACTCGCTTACAACCAGAAGGCGCAGGTTTACTGGCGCAAGTATTATCGCGGCTCGAACCAGAGCGACATCATGATCATGGACGTCGCGGCGAAGAAGTTTGCGCAAGTCACTGACTTCGATGGCATCGATTCATGGCCCATGTGGGGACACGATGGTTTCATCTACTTCGTCAGCGATCGCGACGGTAACGGTCTGACGAACATCTGGCGCGTTTCCGAAAACGGCGGCAAGGCTGACAAGGTCACGACTTTCAAATCCGGTGACGTGCGCTGGCCCGCCATCAGCTCCGATGGTCGCACGATCGTTTTCGAGCACGACTTCGGCATCTGGAAACTCGACGTCAACTCCAAACGTGCAACTCCAATCACTCTAAATATCGACGCTGAAACACAGGAAAACCTCGCTGAGCTGCGCTCGTTCAACTCCGAAGCGGACGACTACGATCTCGCGCCGTCTTCGCGACGCATCGCGTTCTCGATTCACGGTGAGATCTTTACCGCGCCGGTTGAGGAAGGCGATTTGAAGCAACTCACCGATGGACCAGCGCGCGATCGCCAGGTCAGTTATTCACCGGACGGCAAGTGGCTGGCTTACATTTCCGATCAAAGCGGACGCGAAGAACTTTACGTTGTCCCGACTGATGCTTCAGCGCCGGCACAGAAACTTACAGACATCGATGCGCTCAAATTCGGTTATAATTGGTCTCCCGATTCCAAAGAGATCGCGTTCGTTTCTTCCGACAACAACCTGCGCAAACTGACGGTGGCGACGAAGCAGGTCGCCGTGCTCGACACTTCCCACTACGGCAACTTCAGCGCACCGGTCTGGTCGCCCGATGGAAAGTGGATTGCCTACTCGAAACCTGATGCGTCGCGCACGAATGATGTCTACCTGATCGCGTCGTCAGGCCAGGAGAAAGAACCGCACAAGGTCACGTTTGATTCTTTGAACGACGGCAATCCGCGCTTTGGACCAGACGGCCGCAAGCTGTTCTTCCAGCGCGTCGAGAATTCCGGCGGCAATGCGCCGACCTCGTCGCAGATCTACTCAGTGTGGTTGGAACACCAGGACCGTGATCCCGACGACGCCGAAGAGCGTGAAGCAGAAGCACCGCGATTTGCAGCCGAAACTGGCGAAGACGATGGGCCAACCGGACCACCGCGACGCGGTCCCGCAGCCAATCGCCCGCCCCGCGAGATCAAGATCGATTGGGACGGTCTCAAGCGACGCACGCGTCAGATCACGCGCATGCCGTTTGCGATCACCAGCTACACGCTCACACCCGATAGCCGCAGGATCGTGTTCGTAACCACCGAGCCCGCGGGCCAGGCAAACATCCCGGTGCTCTATTCGATTCAGGACGATGGGCGTCGTCTAACGAGGATCACTGCGGGCCAGCCGCCAAATGAAGGTGGTGAAGGTGGTCCTGGCGGTTTCGGTGGTTTTGGTGGCGGCATGTCTGATCTGCACATCTCGCGTGATGGACGCACGGTCTTCTTCCGCGAACGCGATGGTGTTTATTCAGTGCCGCTTCCTCCGACCCTTACTAGTGCCGCCGCCGCAGCGGCCGCAGCGGCAGGAGGTGCAACCCCGGCAGCAGCGCCAGGTCGTGAGGCTCTCGGCCGGCGACGGATCAACTTCAACGTCCGCGTTCGCGTTGATCGTCCGGCCGAGTGGGCCGAGATGTTCGACGATGGTTGGCGTACGATGAAATATCGTTTCTACGATCCAAACATGCACGGCATGGACTGGGACGCCGCGCGTGCGAAGTATCGCCCACTCGTTGAGTTCGTCGGCGATCGACAGGAGTTGCTCAACATCATCAACGAAATGATTGGTGAGTTGAATGCTTCACACACCGGCGCCGCGCCGCCACCACGCGGACAAGGCGGCGGTGGCGTCGCCACGTCTCATCTCGGTATCGAGCTCGAGCCTGACACCACCGCGGGTCGTTATCGAGTCGCGTACATTTACGAAGATGGTCCAGCCGATAAAGACTGGGTGCGCGTGAAAGTCGGCGACTACCTGCTCGCGATCGACGGCAAGCCGGTCAAAGCCGGTGACGAATACTGGCAACTGCTCAACGAGCGGCTCAATCGCAAAGTTACCGTAACCTTCAACTCGAAACCGGCGGAAGACGGCGCATGGAATACGCGTATCGAAGCGATTTCGACCGGCGCTTACAGCCAGTTGCGTTACGAGCGGTGGGTGAAGGAGCGCCGCAAGAGAGTTGATGAGTTGTCAGGCGGACGCATCGGCTACCTGCACATCCAGGCGATGAATCCACCATCGTTGCGACGGTTTGAAAAAGAGTTGCGCGAGTATCGCAACAAGGAAGCGATGATCATCGATCAGCGTTGGAATGGCGGCGGCAACATCGAACAGGAGTTGCTGGCGATCCTGGTCCAACGTCAGTATCAGATCTGGCAACCGCGTGGCACTGAAGCGACGGGCCGCCCGTTTGCAGGGTTCTTCGGACCGAAAGTTGTTCTGCAAAACTGGCGCTCGGCTTCAAACGCGGAAATGTTTCCGGCAGGGTTTCGAGCGTTAGGTCTGGGGAAAGTAATCGGCACTCCGACCATGGGTGCGGTTATCGGCACGGGCAGTTACAGTTTGATCGATGGCTCGACCGTGCGCACGCCTGGTGTTGGTGTGTTTCTCGCGGATGCGAAACATACGAACATGGAAAACTACGGCGTGCAGCCTGACATTCTCGTCGAGAACAAACCCGAGGACGCGCTTGCCGGGCGCGATCGTCAACTCGAAGCTGCGGTTGATGAGTTGGTGAAGCAGTTGAACGGCTCGAGAAAGAACACCGCCACTGAAGCCCAGCGTTAAGAGTTTTATCCACAGGTTACACAGAAGTTAATCTGTGTAATCTGTGGATTTTGTTTGTTTACTTAGGCAGGAGAACTGTATCGACGACGTGTATCACGCCATTCGATTGATAGACGTTCGCTATCGTCACTCTCGATTGGCCACCCTTTTCATCCGTCAACACGATCGAGTTTCCATCCATCCACGCGGGTAACGTTCCGCCGTTGACCGCTTTGAACGAGGCTTTACCATTACCCGCCTTGATCTTCTTCGCGATCGCATTCGAGTCAAACCGCCCTGCGAGCACGTGATACGTCAGGACGTTTGTCAGCATCCCCTTGTTTTCGGGTCGCAGCAAAGTATCGACAGTGCCCGACGGCAGTTTATCGAAAGCCGCGTTTGTCGGTGCAAACACGGTGAATGGTCCCTTGCTCTTCAACGTTTCCACGAGACCCGCAGCTTTCACGGCCGCGACGAGTGTGGTGTGGTCCGCGGAGTTGACGGCGTTATCGATGATGTCCTTCGACTTAAACATCGCCGCGCCGCCAACCATCGGATTCATCTCCTGTTGGCTCGCAACTGTGATTGATGCCACGGCAAGCAGCACCATGACGAACATTCTTTTCACGGTAATACCTTCCTTGTTGGAACTAATTTTGTAGAACTCGATAGATATACGGAGGTGAGTCCGTGGCTGGTTTTACGGCTGGAGTTTGAAATCCGAGGGTACGAATTCGATAGACTTCAAAATGCCATTAATCTTCAGTTTCGCGTCGGCATTTGCAAGGTAGGCAATCACAACCGCATTTGCGGGCTTGCGCTCACCGCAGGTGATATCGCCTTTGACTGACGGGTCATAGGTGGTTAGTTCGATGTCGCTGAAACCGGTGGTTCGCAACCGCAGCAGCGTTGCCCCGGTTTGGACCACGAATACCATTTCCTTCGCATCGCATTCGATTCGCACAAGCGTTCCCTGTAACTGCGTTTCACCCTGCCGCGGTTGTCGCAGCGCTTCGCGCAGGTACGAAGAAGGATCGGTTGGTGCAGGCTTGTCAGTGACAACCTGGTCAGCGCCGGCTACAGCGTGAGCCGATTGTTTCTCGTCTTCGGCAGCTTCTTCTTTCGCTTTTTCGAAATTCGAGATCTCAGAGAGTAAGCCGGCGGCATCCTGTCGCACTTGTTCATCGCCGCTCAATTTAACTACTTGTTCGAGCATCTCTCTCGCGCGTTTGCGTTCGCCTTTTTCGAGATAGAGTTGCGCGAGCATCAACGTCAGATCGTGCCGGCCCGGCAACGAAGCCGATATTTTCTTCAATGAGACGAGCGACTCATCGATGCCTTTCCCGGTTACAAGACTGATGAAGGCCAGCAGACTGTACGACTCCGGATAGTCAGGACGAAGTGCAATCGCTTTCTCCAAATGCTCGCGTATCTTTGCGGCGACGTCAGCCGGATAACCTGCTACGGTTGGTCCACCATCCGGCCCGGAATGGCTCAATATGTACGCGTAATAGTAGTGTGCCAGGTAGTTTTGCGAGTTTGCCGCAACTGCACGCTCGAGACTGGCATGGGCCTCACTGACTTTACCTTCGCGAAAGTAAGCCATGCCGAGCGACGTATGCGCCATCGCGAGATTTGGGTCGAGTTTCAGAGCTTTTTCCAGGTACGTGTAAGCGTCCTTGCGATGGCTGTGCAGTAGTAGATCGCCGAGATAGGCTTGCACTTCTGCGTCTGTCAGTGGGATCGCTTCAGCAGTCGTGTCGATCCCCAGCTTTTTCTCAAAATGTCCGGTGAGCGAGTAGTATCTATTCCCATTAACGTAATTGCGCAGGTCTTTCTCCATCGTTTCAAACGGAACTCCGAAAGCCTGCCGGAACGCCTGGTCCATCGGCGTTTTCGCATCCATCAGCGTCAGAAACTTTCCTAACTGCTCAACTTGTCCCACTTTCTTCCCGATGATCAGGTAATGCATCAACACCCACGATTGAGCGTAGAAGATTGTTTGCTTGTTTCGCTCGTTATAGTGCGGAGACGTTTGATCGACTTCAAACAGCGTCTTTAACGGCAACATCTGGCTCTCGCGGAGTCGAAAGACGTGATTTACGATGGGAATACCCATCACGACCTTTTGATCGTCGGTGATGCTGAACGTGCTGTAGTACTCTGCGAGGCCTTCGTTGAACCAAACCGGTGCGCGCGGAAAAGTGTTGTTGATGAGCAGGTGTGTGTACTCGTGAAAGATGACTGAGAACGGATCCTGCTGGCCTCTGACTTCCGTCGTGAGGGTGATGTAGTTGACGTCCTGGCCTGACTGAAAGTATCCGGCGACATTTGGACCGGGTTTGAACGGTGCGAAAGAGCTGTCGCTCCTGAACACGATCACAGTCGTGGGCACGGGCGTGTTGAACCTGATATTCGGAAACAGGTTAGTGAATGCTTCTCGAAACTGTTCGAGTTTGAGCGCGACGCGCCGGATCTCCTTCTCGCTCACATTCCCCAACATAAGAAAGTTTTTAGTGCGCACACTAACCCAGGCGTCTTTCGCGACCACCGTGCTGTGCTGGGAAACAACGACGAGAAGACAAAGACTAACAGCGAGAGAAAAGGCAGTGCGTCTCATAACAAATACTCATGGTCCAAAGATAGAGGAGTTGGCGAGCCGAAATGCGTACTCGAGGGTTATCCATTGAGGTACGTCAGCCCCCGCTTTGACTGCCGGCTTGAATTTGATTTCACACGCAGCGCGGATCGCATTTTCAGTGAGTCCGTAGGGAACTCGCCTTACTACTCTGACGCGATCGATTTTTCCGTTAGCCAGCAGCAAAACTTTTAGCACCACGTTGCCCTGCACGCCGGCGCGTCGTGCTTCACGGGTGTAGCCAGGCTCAGGCTTCGTGAGAATCTCGGCTTTAACGTCGACTTCCTTGGGCGTGAAGCCTGCGACCTGAGGTGGATCGAGCAGGTGTGCGAGCGAGCCGTCGCCGGTGCAGCTATAGTCTTGATCTCTTTCCGCTGTGACTTGTTCGCCTGGCCGCGCCTGCGGAGTTGGAGACGGTTTCTCTTCAGGCGTTGGTGACGGCGCGGGCGCAGGGGCCGGCTTGGCACGTCTGCCGGACTGGGCAAAGGCAACCGTGCCGAAGATGAGAATGAGAAGACTTATCCCGCAAAGGCGCAAAGATGCAAAGCTTAATCGGATATTCATAATTGTCTTTGCGCCTTTGCACCTTTGCGGGAGTTTTTGTGATGACTACTCTTCCGGCCCGGTGCAACTTGGTCCGTGCAGGGCAGGAATCTTCTGACTGATAACGGGATACTTCGGAGCCTCGTCGATATTGATCTGGGTCCAGTGAGCGTAGTTCTCAGGCACGTTGGTATCGGCAAAGATTGCTTCTACGGGACATTCGGGAACACACGCATCGCAATCGATGCATGTGTCGGCGTTAATGTAAAGACGATCTGTTAACTCATGAAAAGCTTCAACAGGACAAACGGCTGCGCAGTCGGTGTACTTGCAATCGACGCATAATTCAACAACGACGTAGGTCATTGGGGAACCAGGCTCCTTTCGATGATGGCAAATAGTTATTCACTCGCGAGTGTAATGTCAACCGAAAAGAGTGGCAACCTATCCACAGATTACACAGAATCTGTAAAACAATCCGTGTAATCTGTGGATGGTTTTAAGCGCCTTCGCCGCCGCGGCGTTCAACTTTGCCGGGGCCGTTGATGGTTTTGTTTACTTTTGGATCGCCCCTGTAATAGACCGATGAGGGACCGGAGACCGTCACGTCCAGTTGATCCGCGACGTCGAGATCGATTTGCGCGACGCCTTTGCTTTCAACAACCCCGCGCGCAGCGTGGAGATTGTGACTGTCAATCTTTCCGGCGCCGCTGCTGTCGATATCGATAAGCTTTGTCTTACCGGAAACATTGATCGTCGGCGCGCCTGACGAATCGATCTCAAATTTCTCATTGTTCAGACCCTTGATCTCAATGTGACCGGCGCCCGAAACTGACAAACCTTCCAGATTCGGAACGGAGATCTTAAACTTCACCGGTTCGTTCGATGAGTAATTCTTCGTGTTTCGCAATCGGAGCACGTTGTTAGACACTTCCGCCGTAACAAGCCCGAGCACGTTATCGTCGCCCTCGACTTCAAGACTCGGGTCTTTCTGACAAGTGACCTCGATACTGAAAGCGCCTTCAGTCGAGATCGAAGTGAATGGTGTTACGTTCCGCTTTTCCATAACGCGTTTCCCGGAGCCTCTAATCTCCGAGCGCATGCCGTGATGGCAGCCCGCAGCCAAAAGCGGAAACAACAAAAACAGCAACGCAAGCTTTTTCATTTCGGGTTCCTCCTGAAGCTATTGTTCGCGCCGGATGTATTCGAGCGTGCGAGTCGTGTTTTCAGTGACGCTCGAAACCGGTTCACCAAGTGGCGCGCCCTGAGTCAGACGTAAATCCTGCGGCATCGCTGACGGTGGGGGAAAGTAGTTCTTTTTCTCTTTCTCTTTTGCACTCGTAAGTTTGGAGAGATTTCTGACAAGTACGATTTCAGTCATGCTGATAATCAGGAACGTAAACAACATGAAGACTCCAATCAGCTCCTGACTGAGATTAGCGCCCTTGCGCAACACCAGCGCCCCAGCCAGCATAACTCCCAGCCCGCCGAGGCCGATAAGCGTGATCGCAGTCAGAAAAGCGCTGATTGCGCCCGTGCTGACCTCCGGGCGCTCTTTTAAGTTTGCCCCACAGCGGTTGCAGTAGCTAAGGCCTTGCGTGAGCGGCGTGCCGCAGTTTGCGCAGTACATATTTTCGATTCTCCTGGCAGCGGATTAAAGCCGATAAACCGAGTACGGCTTTCGTGCGGAATTCGTTTCATCGGTGTTCACCTGTGGTAGGTAAACCAGAAATAGATCGCCTGGGCGACGCCGATAAAGAAGCCGATTATGGCGCCAAAGAGCTCGATGGTTTTGAGATGGTGCTGCGCCACGGAAAGCACCAGCTCCTCGAGTTTTTCGAGTGGATAGTCGGAAACTTTCTTACGCACGAGGCCGCCTACGTCAAACTCCGCAATCGCCACCGGCAAGCGCTCGCGGGCCGCGAGAGTGATGCGCTCGACGAGGGCCGCACTCGCTCGCTCCATCGCGCTACGAGAAACGTAATCGCCCAGCCGTCCGATCGGCTGTATCAACAAACGTTCTACCTGCGCACTCATGATCGCGTTGATAGTGCGCGCGGTGTCGTCGCGCGAAAGCAGACCCAACAAACTCTTCGACAAAAAGTTTTTGACGTGTGTGGCTGAGTTGGAATCGACCTGTTGCATTACGTCGCCGAGTTTTTGTGGGCTCAGACGATCGAACACATCCGTCACCTGCATCGTTAACGAAGTCGTCAATGCTTCACTGCGAAGAAGCTCGATCAGCCGGTTACTGATCTGCGACTTTAAATCTTCGAATCTGATCGGGTCGAACTGCCCGATCAACTCATCGAGCGGACGCCCCATCACTTTGTCCACCGTCGCATTCAAAAACTCCTCCGCTTCCTGTTCGAAAGCAGGACCACGCAAATACTCTTCGACGCGTTTCGGCAGTGTCTTGTTTACCAGCTCATCAACTTCGCGATGAATGCGTTCGCGCGAAATGAAGATCTTTTTGAAGAGCGAGAGTTGCTCGTAATACTGGTCAACCTCGAGTTTGATCAAACCCCCGATTCGTTTGCTCGTGCTTTGGCTGGTGGCAATATCGGCGAGGTGATGAACGATTGGAGGTACTTGTTGATCGATACGATCCTTAATGAAAGCAATTGTATCCGGTGTGAATGTTTGCGCGAGGGTGGCACTGCTGTTCGCGAGATCGTCCAAACGTCCCGATACAAACTCGTGGACTTTAGTTTCGAAGTCGTCGGTTGCGGTAAATCGCTGGACACGTTGCTCGACGAAATCCAGCACGCGATCGACTGACTCTTCTTTAACCATGTCGCCGACGCGGCGTTCGAGTAACTCATTCACCTGCGTATCAACGAAGCGTTCGATCGCCTCAGAAGTCTCTTCGCTCTTCAACATCTCCGCGATGTATTCGGCCAGCCGGTACTGAAGCGCGGAGATCGTGTCGAGAACCGGGGCGCGCGCCTGTGACGGAAGTGCGTCGATGAACGACGGATACACGCGCCCGAGCAGATCGTTTGTATACGCGCCTACAAAGTCTTCAACTTTGTTTTGAAAGAAGCTGGTCTCGAACAACGCGTCGAACACGGTTTGTTGCGAGACGAGCTCGTTGCCGACAGCGTTGCCGATCGATTGGGCCAGTTTTTCGCGATGGCGCGGAATCATCCCCTGCGGCCACACGGTGATGCCAAGAAGTTTTACGGACTTATACGGATGGAAGAGCATCCAGATTGCCAGCCACGCCGCACCATAACCATGAATGGTGGCAACTACAACGATGCCGATCGCGACCAGGAGTTTAAAAGTAAGCGGATCGATAACTGTTAACCTGTTGAGTTGTTTTTAGTCTGTCGAGGGGGATTCTACGGGGTAACCTGCATTTATCCACGCGCCGGTGCCGCCGGAGACGTTGAGCAGATTCGAAAAGCCCTGCTGCTGTAACAAACTCGCAGCCGCGCTCGATCGATATCCTCCGGCGCAAATCACCGCAGTGCGCTTGTCTTTCTCGAGCGGCAATGGACCAAGACTCTTCTCGAGCGTCGCGAGTGGAGCATTAACAGCGCGCGGCACGTGACCACCAACGTACTCTGCCGGGCGGCGCACATCGACGATCTGAAGATCGCTGCTGACCATCTGTTCTTTCAACTCCGCCACACTGACCTGTGCGATTGAATCAACCGGCAGTCCGGCCGCGCGCCAACTCTCCACGCCACCTTCAAGATAACCTTTGACGTTCTCGATACCGACGCGTGCGAGTCGAACGACCGATTCATCGATCTGAGCACCCGTGTCGGCAATGATAACGATCGACGCGCTCAACGGAATCAGACTGCCCGCCCACATCGCAAATTGTCCGCCGAGTCCGATGTTCATCGAGCCGGGCACATGCGCGGCGCCGAAGTCGGCGGCGGAGCGCACGTCCAGTAATACGTGGCCCTGGTTTCGAAGTTCGAGAACTTGTTGTGGTGTTAACACCTGCGGTGGCTGCAGTTCTGATAGTTCGCGTGCACCGGAGCGATTGATCTCCGCGTCTTTGGGGAAGTAACTCGGCGCTTCCGGAAGATCCGCGGTCATCATCTTCACAAACTCGTCTTTACTCATCGGCTTCAACGCGTAGTTGAATTTGCGTTGCTCGCCGATTGTTGACGACGTTTCTTTTGACATGTTGCGCCCGCACATCGAGCCTGCGCCATGCGCCGGATAAACTTCGACCTCATCGGGAAGTTTGAGCAGTTTTCCGTGCAGGCTGTCGTACATCATTTCAGCCATCATCTGCGGCGTGTAGCCTTTGCCGCCGGCGAGATCGGGACGACCGACGTCGCCGATGAAGAGCGTGTCGCCGGTTAAAAGTTTTGGTGGCTCGTTCGAGTGTTCAGTGTCAGTGACGAGAACGCAAATTCCCTCGGGCGTGTGGCCGGGTGTTTCGATAAAGCGCAGAGCTACCCGGCCCATCCTGATCTCTTCGCCCTCGCGCACTGCGCGATGCTCAAACTCAGCGCCCGCTTGCGCGCCAAAGACGATCTCCGCGCCGGTGCGCGCCGCGATCTCCTGATGACCACTGACAAAGTCGGCGTGCAGGTGCGTTTCGATTACGTATTTAATCTTCAGGTTGTTCGCGGCGGCTTCCGCCAGGTATTCATCAACGTCGCGCTGTGGATCGACGACAGCAGCTTCGCCATCCGAACCGATCAGGTACGACGCATGGGCCAGGCAGGCGAGATAGAATTGTTTGAAGTACATGGCCTATTTGAGCTTATAGAACTCGCGCGCTGGTTTCAACGGGCGCAGCATCCAGTACGGCCGGCGCGTGCCGTCAGGTGAATATTGATCCGCGGGGCGCGTCATCGCCAGCCACTTCTTGTAGACCTCGCGCGACTTCTGTGTATCGACAAAAATGTCGCCCGGTCGATCGTTCGGGTCAGCCGCACGCACACGCACGGCCTGATGCCAGCAGTGCATTCCGGAGATCGGATCCGGATGTACCGGAAAAGTCATGTTCTGATGCACGCCGGCGTCTTTCCACCAGATACGCAGTGTGTCAGGATCGACCGACTCATAAGGCTCGATCCCTTTCTCGCGTTTCAAACTCCACTGCGTGCCTTTTTGGTCCAACTTCACTGTCGCCATCAACTGTCGCTGGCCTTCGTCAGTCAGTTTCCAGCGGCCCATGTGATGACTACACGCGACGATGCCCGGCCGAATGCCTTCCGTCACCCACGCAGGCACAACGTAGTAACCAATCTCTGTTTCGACGCGCACCAGATCGCCGGTGCGCACGTTGAGTTTTGCGGCATGGCTGGGATGAATCCAAAGTGGATTCGTGTGCGCGATCTCGTCGAGCCACTTTGCGTTCGCGCTGCGCGTGTGAATTTGCACTGCGAGACGGAAGGTCGAAATCAAAATTGTCTGATCTTGTTCAAGATTGTCTTTGTGAACGTGACTCTTGAAGTAAATGGGTATCGACAACTCCGGCCAGCCCCAGGCATTCAGCGTTGATGAATAAAACTCGAGCCGGCCGCTCGGCGTCGGAAAACCCCGTTTGACGCTGCCGTCGAAATTGATGCCGACGAGGCGGCGACCTTCTTCATCCCCGTCGGGCAGCGGCAAGGGCACGATGTTTGGACCAGCCGGCTTCGGCGCGCGCGTGAAGATTCTACCGAAGCGATCCTCGCGTGCGTCGTCGATCTCTTCCGCCGGCACAGTCTCTTCGTAAATTCGACCGATCTTTTCTTTTACTTCAAACGCGCCGTAGCGACGCATGAATTCGAGCGGCTTCAGGTCTTCGGCGGCGGCTCGCTCGGGCAGTCCCGGAACCGAGTTGTCGAAGATCCATTCGTAATACTCATCAATGCCGAGACGTGTGCCCGGATTCTTCTTTGACTCCGCGTACTGGCGAATGCCGAGACTGCCGTCCTTGTCGATGCGCCACGTCAGTTCGAGCCAGAATTCATTTTCCTCCCAGACTTCACCTGGATTGACGTCGCGTGTGTCGTCGATCGTTTCGCCGTTGCGTTGGCGCATTGCTTTCATTACCGGCTGGCGGAAACCGAGCCACTGTGAATCGTGTGTTTCGTAAGAATGAAGATCGTGGCGCTCGGAGCCAACGCCCATCGGCAAAACGTAGTCGGCATAGTAAGCCGTCTCGTTCCACGTCGGCGTGAGTGCGACGTAACAGCCGACGAGATCCGGATCCGTCAACATCTCGATCCATGAGAACCCGTCAGGGTTGGTCCATACCGGGTTGTAGACGCGTGTGAAGTAGACGTCGAGTTTGGCGCGGCCGTCTTTCAGGAAGTGCGGCAGCAGAAACGACATTTCGTTCATCGAGAGCGGATACTCGCGCGGCCAGGTCGTTTCGTTCCACATCTTCGGATGTGGCGGCATGTAGATCGGTTTCGGAACAAACTTGTTCCACGCGTTGGGATAAACACCGCCTTCGGTTGCCACAGCGCCGAGCAACGCATTCAACATGAAGAGACAACGAGCAACGGCCCAGCCGCCGCTGACCCCCGACGCTACGCTGCGCCAGTTGTGACTGGAGAAACGCGTGCCTGCACCTGCAACCAACCTCGCAATCTCTTCTATTACTTTTCCATCAACACCCGATTCTTCCGCCGCAAACTCAAACGTGTAGTCTCGATAGATCTGTTTTAATCGTTCTTCAAAATCCGTGAAATCCGCGGTACTGCTTCCTTCCGCCGCCAAAAACTCTCTCCAGTTCCACCAGCGCTCGACGAACTCACGGTTGTAAAGATTGTTCTGGATCAGGTAGTTCGCGATCGCGAGCAGGATGGCCGCTTCGGACCCGGGATATGGCGCCACCCAGTAGTCGGCGTGAGTCGCGGTGTTCGAGAGACGCGTGTCAAAGACGATCAGTTTTGCGCCGTTTGCCTTGCCCTCGATCACGCGTTGCGCGTGTGGATTGAAGTAGTGTCCCGACTCGAGATGCGCACTGATCAGCAGGATGACTTTCGCGTTTGCGTGATCCGGGCTCGGGCGATCGAGCCCCATCCACAGTTGATAGCCTTCGCGACTGCCGGAGGAGCAGATGTTGGTGTGTGAGTTGTGTCCGTCAATTCCCCAGGCTGCGAGTATGCGTTCGGTGAAGCCGTCCTCACCAGGTCGGCCCACGTGATACATGATCTCTTGACGTCGATTTTCGAGAATCGCGTTGCGAATGCGTGTAGCGAGAGTGTCGAGTGCTTCGTCCCAAGTGGTACGTTCCCACTTTCCTTCGCCACGTTTTCCAGTGCGCTTCAGTGGGAAAAGAATGCGGTCGGGATCGGTGACCTGGTTCAGCGTCGCTGGTCCCTTGGCGCAGTTGCGACCACGCGAGCCGGGGTGTTCCGGATTCCCCTCAAACTTCTGAACTTCACCCGTGACTTTGTCGATATAGGCGAGTAATCCGCAAGCTGATTCGCAGTTGAAACAGGTAGTCGGCACGAGCGAGTAGTGTCGCTCCTTCCGCTGCGGCCACGCGCGCGAATCGAGCTCGGTCCAATCATCCCACCGCTCCTTCGGCGGAAACGCCGCCAGGTGACTCCGACTCGGACCAGGATAGAAAGTTTCTTTATTTGGCTTCATCAGGCTGATGAGTTACACGAGAGCGTGAAATCCCAGGGCGAACTCAATAGCTGCGCGTACTTCACGCATTCTCTCAGGTGACAATTGAGTAATGAGTTCTCCTATTCGAGACTTCGGAATAGTTTGAAGGTTATATGCATTCACGACGCACTCCTCGAATACGCCGTCTAAGCCAGGAGTCAGGAGAACTTCCGAAGGTACGCCACGAATGGAGGTAGTAAGCTGAGCGACGGTCACGCTGTTGAGATAGGAAATGGCCGAGGTGTGAGTCAGAATCAACACGGGGCGGCGCTTATCAGGAGCACGAAATGAATACCAACAGACATCGCCCTGTTTCATCATTCCCAATCTTGTTCACTCTCCCATTCCTCAATCTCCTCGAGACTCTGTGGATGCTTGGCATAACCTTCAGCATCTCGCCTTTCTTTAGCAATTATTTCCCGCTGTTCCAACGCTCTTTCCAAAGCGACTCTCATGAAGTCTGAAGGCGTCATGTGCAGCGCGGTCGTGGCTTGCTGCACCTCCGCTAATAACGATTCATCGATTGTAAGTTGAATGGTTTCCATAGTTTTCAGTCTAACATGACAGTGCGCATGCTCTACATATCACGCAAGTGGCACGGATTGGCCGGCCTGGACGTAGGCGTTCTCGAAGAGCATCAGGCCGATCAGGGCCAGTGGAGCGCCGGCCACGCCGATGGAAGAGTTCACGACTCCGAGCACAGCGAGTAAGGGGAGGAGGCCGCCAAGAAACGAGAGCATGATGCCGATCCAGAAGTCGTTTTTGTAACGACCTTTCACCATCTCCCAGATCGCGAGCCGCGCGTGTGCGGTCGGATGCGTCAATGAAACTTCACCCCCAACCATCAGCAGATGAATCAAACTAAAAATTCCTAATGCCCAGAGCAACAGTGTCTCGTTGTAGGAAGGGACAGTCAAAAATCTTTCGACCGGAGAAACGTTCCTCAACATCACGATCAAGGGTAGTAAAACTGTCGAACCCAACAACAGCGCCTGAACAACGAGATGCGGTGGCAGTAATGGATTCTGCCACATGTCGCGTGCCTTCGCCTGCGCGAAGAGATACGCGGTGTAAACCGCAGTCAGAACTGACAACGGTATTCCCGGAATCATCAACCAACTCTGAAAGGAATCCGATCGCGCCAAACTCGCGATGAAATGCAACGCCAGTACTAACGTATAACCCGCGATGATGAACGCGCCCTTAACTAACCAACTACGCCACTGCGGTCGCGTAAAAATCAGGTAGAAACGCTGCGGGTGTTCCAGATCCCAAATCAGCAACCCGCCCGTCAGTGCGAGAAAAGCGCCAGAAATGATCGGCGCTGCCCACAACCAAATAGGGTTGTAAACACTGATTGAGCCGGAGAGCACCAGCAGACACGCGACCAGATAAACTCCCGACGCAATGCCCTTGGTCCAGGTGTAAAGACTGACGCGCCAGTCCCACGGAATTGAATGCGCCACGTCGTACGACAACAACGCCGCCGCCGATGAGTTGTTGAAATTCGGATTACCGGACGTCACATAACCGGAGCCTTCCTGTTGCTCACTCCACATGAATAGACCACCTTCAGGACGCCGAGCCGCCAGCGGATCGAGCGTGGCCTGGTGCGCGCCTTTGTAGAAGAGTTTCGGAAGCGTCTCTTTTTCCGGACGCCTCACGGCAACAGTGTCGCGGTTGATGATCTGCGCAACGTACGAGTCAGAGTCGTTCATATCTCCGACCAGGATCGCCTGAGTTGGACAAACAACCACGCAGGCCGGCTCGAGTTGCATGTCAATGCGATGCGCGCAGAAGTTGCACTTCTCGGCGGAGTGATCTTCCGGGTTGATAAAAATCGCATCGTAAGGACACGCTGCCATACACGCCTTACAGCCGATACAGATCGACTTATCAAAATCCACAATGCCGTCAGCGCGTTTGAACATTGCCGTGGTCGGGCACGCAGTTACGCACGGCGCGTGCGCACACTGATTGCAGCGCGTTACCTGGTGAGCCCGGCGCGCTTGCGGAAAGACTCCGATTTCGACGTGTTTGACGTAAGTGCGCGTGACGGAAAGCGGAACGAGATTTTCCGACTTGCAGGCAGTTGTGCATGCATGGCAACCGATACAGCGCGTGTGGTCAATTACCTTGGCCCACTGAATCGGGTCCGCTCGTTCCATCATAGAAGCTCCTGTGGAGAAGCGAGACTATAACATTTCCGCGGACGTGCGACATTGACAAATCTC